>OCVQ010000269.1_pt1 | contig 47889 bp, 37 predicted proteins | sample 1539061 | NCBI WGS metagenome assembly OCVQ01 (sample SAMEA3355526, study PRJEB22509) | marine metagenome | biome: marine; feature: river plume; material: water | place: USA | collected 2010-08-08 | depth 0.5 m | reverse complement strand
CGAGCCAGTTTGGGCCATAGGAACAGGTAAAACAGCCACCACACAGCAAGCGGAAGACATGCAATCGGCAATAAGAAGTTGGATAGCAGAGAAATACGATATTGATGTTGCCGATAAAATTTCTATATTATATGGAGGGAGTTGTTCTCCGGAGAATGCCAAAGAACTTTTCGCTTGTCCGAATGTTGACGGAGGACTAATAGGCGGCGCATCTCTGAAATCAGAATCTTTCATTCAAATTGCTGAAGCTTTATAAATGGACAGTATTGCCTTACATATCGATATAACTCCGGCTCACCCTTGGTCAGAAATTGCCGTAACATGGCTTGCAGAAGAGGGTTGCAATGCCTTTGAAGAAAATGCCACTGGGATAGTTGCGTATGCAGCCGCAACGGACATAATTCAAGATGAACTGATTGCGAAAATTGAATCGTGGGCGAAAACCAATTCGATTGAGGTAAAAGTAAAATCTGAATTGATTCCCCATCAAAATTGGAATGCGAAGTGGGAATCTGATTTCCATCCTGTCGAAGTCGATGATTTACTAACGATCATCGCTCCTTTTCACGAGAAAGCCAATCGAAAAGGAATGGTCGTAGAAATTCAACCGCAAATGTCTTTTGGAACAGGGCATCACCAAACCACTTGGATGATGAGTAAAGCTTTGTTCGAGTTTGGTGTGTTTCCCAATTCTGTTTTAGACATGGGTACTGGGACTGGTATTTTGGCGATAGTTGCGGAAAAATTGGGCGCAAAAAATATTTTAGCGATTGATATTGAAGCATGGTCTGCTGAAAACACCCGAGAGAATGCCATTAGAAATCAATGTTTGTGTATAGAAACTTTACACGGCGACGTTGATTTGCTTAAGAATAGAGAATTTGGATTGATTCTTGCCAATATTAATAAAAACGTATTAAAAGCACAATTCGAGCAATATAATAAATCGCTAGCTACCGGCGGACGTATTGTTATGAGCGGTTTTTTTGACACGGATGTAACTGATTTGTTATCTCACGTTGAAAAGTTTGGTTTCGAACTAGAAAAGAAATGGAACAAAGAAACGTGGGCAGCCATACAACTTAAAAGAAAATAATGAATTCGAGAAAACATTTTTATTTACTCGCGGTGCTATTTATACAATGCAATTTCTTATTCGGACAAGTTTTCACACCTGAAAGAGAGAAATTTGTAAAAGAATTTCACAAAACACTTTCCGATTATGGGAAAGGCGATCACAATGAATTCTCAAAAAAACTTTTACCTGCCATGTTGGTCGAAGGGAGTGCTTTCCCTGAAGCGCTTTTCAAAAGAATGGTATCAACGTCAGATCTTATTCTTGAAAAGAAACTAAAACCCTATCCAGAATTATATGATTACGTTTTTTCCATGTATTCTTTGGTAAATTCCGAACAAAGCAATACAAGTATCGATGCTTGGCATGCTTCCGTAGATGATTTGTTGGACGCTAGAAATGTCAAAAAATTTGAAGGTTTCATTGATTTGTCATCATCGTTTTTTTCTGAAAAGATTCTTACTAGACAGTCAAATTTCATCTGGTTTTACGAAGGAGGAGAATTTTCATTTGATTCGGATGGCAAAGCACAATTCATTCTCTCTGACGGAAATTTGGTTTGTCGGATAATGAATCGCGATTCGAAAGAAGCCAAGAAAAACCGATATGTCGATAGCATAGTGGTAAATAATACGGATGGTATTTTCGATCCTTTCTTAAAAAAATGGGAAGGTCAAAATGGAACCGTTACTTGGGAGAAAGTAGGTTTATCGAAAAATCAGACCTATGCCGAAATTAAAAATTATGAAGTGGCCCTGAAATCATCTAATTTTTCTGCAGATAGTGTCAAATTTTATAGCGAATACTTCGATAAACCCGTAGTTGGAAAATTAACGGATCGAGCTTTTATTTCGAATAGTAGTGCGGATGATTTGTTTCCCCAATTCTTTTCCTATGATCAAAAACTTTCGATAAAAGACGTCAAAGAAAACATGGATTTCGTCGGCGGTTACGCTATGAAAGGTCGAAATTTTGAAGGTTTTGGAACGAAAGCCGCACCAGCTGTATTAACGATTTTTCAGGATAAAAAACCCTTTGTTATTGCGAGAGCTGTACTTTTTGTAATCAATGATGAAAAAGTTTTTACAATTGAAGCTGAATTTTGGATGCAAATTCATGAGAAAGATTCCATTTGTCATCCAGGCGCATCCTTGACCTATACAGATGCGACGAGCACCTTCGAAGTACAAAGAAGCGCGAATGGAATTGGTCAAGCACCTTTTCAAAACTCCTATCATGAGGTCGATATGTACATCCCTAAAATTGTTTGGGTGAAGGATATCAAGGTGCTAAATTTTGATTTTAACTTCGGAATGAGTCAAGATCAGCGAGTAGCTAGATTAGAATCAAACAATTATTTTAACTCAAGACAGTATAGTCAAATCCAAGGATTGGCTTCAGTCCATCCTTTGGTTCAGCTTTTGAATTACTCTTATAAAAACGATCAACGCGCTATTCCCGAAGGTGGTGCAGCTTCGGCTTTGGGCAAAACAGTGGGTCAAGCGAAGTCACTTTTATTAGATTTGGCGAGTCAAGGTTTCATCACCTATGATACTGAGAACAAGTTAATTTCTATAAATCAGAAAACGATCAACTTTGTCGAAGCACGAGCGCAAAAACGAGATTACGATAATCTTGTGTTTACAGCAGACCTGCGACCCAAAAAACTAAGTGAATATTCGGCCGAAGAGATTTCGAAAGACCCTTTTTTATTGGCAGTTAAAGGGAATTATAACAAGATCAATGAGGAACGACGCAAGATGAACAATTTCGGTAAGCTCGATTTGAAAACAATGGACTTGCACTTGCTCGCCGTTGACGAAATAGACATCTCACAAAGGCAACACGTAACCATTTTTCCAAAAAAATATGATATCGTAATTAAGAAGAATCGAGATTTTGATTTTCAAGGTTATATCAATGCAGGTAAATTAGAGTTGGATGCAGATGTTTCTGAATTCCGTTACGATGAATTTAAATTCAACTTGACAAAAACCGTAAGTACAATTTTTAGAGTTAAACCAATGTCAGAGCAAGATGGCAATCGAACAATTGAGGTGTCATCGAGAGTGGATGGAATAGTAGGCGAACTGTTAATTGATGATCCCAAAAATAGATCGGGAAATGACACAAAAATAATCGGGTACCCTAAACTGAGTTCGATAAAAGATGCTAAGATATACTACAATTCAAAAACAATTTACCGAGGCGAATACGACAGTACTCGCTTTTTCTTCACCGTGAAACCTTTTGTTCTAGACAGTTTAGACGATTTCGACGAAAAATCATTCCATTTGAATGGAGAATTAACTTCGGCCGGCATCTTCCCGAAATTTGCTGAACCAGTTCGAATCATGCCTGATTATTCTTTAGGATTTTCAACCAAATCGCCAGCTGGAGGACATGCGTTTTATGGAACAAGTGCCAAGTATGAGAATAAAATTATTCTTTCCAATTCAGGATTGCAAGGTGCTGGTACAATCAATTTTTTGAGCGCGACAGCAGAATCAAATGCATTGGCATTTTTACCGGATAGTACATTAGGTGTTGCCGATTTTATGAACAGAGAAGTGCGCACAAGCGTGGAGTTTCCTAAAGTGACCGGTAAAAATGTACTAGTAACTTATATTCCAGGACAGAATTTAATGAAAGCGCAATCTACCTTAAAAGAGGATTTAAGTTTCTTTGATGGACAAGCTCAATTGAAAGGCACAGCAATTTTAACCTTAAAAGGAATGAGTGGCGAAGGATTAATGAACTTCTTAACAGCCACACTTGTATCAGATGATTTCACCTTCAAAGCGAAAGAAATTAATGGTGATACCACAGATTTCAATCTTCGGAATGTCAATACAGAAGAAGAGAACGAGGAAAAAATCACGTTCAAAACAAACAATGTAAGCGCGAATATCTCATTTGAAGATAGAAAGGGTGTATTTGTTTCAAATGGTGGAGCATCGACAGTGGCCTTCCCAATCAACGAGTATATATGTAAAATGGATGTTTTCAATTGGCTCATGGATGAAAACAAGATTGATATGGAAAAAAAAGGGGGTAATGATATTTCAATTGATGCTGGTGTTGATGTTGTAACACCAAACTTCTTTTCCACCAACGCAAAACAAGACTCCTTAAAATTCAGAGCACCCCAAGCGACCTATTCTATAGCTGAAAAAGTGATTTATTGCGATAAAATTGACTATATCGATATCGCGGATGCTCGAATTTACCCAACAGATAAGAAATTGACTATTCGTAAAAAAGCTAAGATCGATCCAATATCCGAAGCTAAAATTGTAGCCAATTATATTACCAAATACCACACATTCGTTAAAGCAAAGGTTGAAATCACTGGTCGAAGAGCGTATGAGGCGGTAGGTGATTATCCGTATTTCGATTCTGAAGGATCATTAACTTTTGTCCCAATGGATAAGATAAGTCTAGATACTTCTTACCAAACCGTTGGAATTGGAAAAATCAGCCAGGAGCAAGGTTTTAAGTTGAGCGAAAATTTCGATTACTATGGGAATATCATTGTCAAAGCGGCTTCGCCATTGGTGAAGTATCAGGGTGCAACGCGTTTGAATCACAATTGTGCGAAGTTTGAACGAAGTTGGTTGGCATTCGATACGGAAATAGATCCAATAGCTATACAAATTCCAGTTTCCAACGAAATGAAAAATTTGGATGGAGACCTCATAGCTGCTGGAATTGTATGGAGGGATTCACGCGCTACAGACAGTATCCGGATTTATCCTACTTTCTTGTCCACGATTTACGACAAAGACGACCCTAATGTGCTTTCCGCAAGTGGAGTTTTGCAATACGATAAGGCAACAAAGGAATTCCAGATTGGACCCAAAGAAAAATTCTTGAACCCAACTGAGAAAGGGAATATAATTGCCTTGAATTCAGAAACTTGTTCGATGAAGGGAAGTGGATTAATTACCCTTGGGATGAATTATGGTGAGGTAAATGTGAAAACGTATGGAAATGCCGAATACAATCAAAACAATGGATTAACGAGCATGGATGTCACCATGAACATTGGAATGACCCTGAATAAAAAAGTGTTTGAAGAAGTTGGTGAAAGAATTCAGCTGGTACCAGGAATTCCATTTATGGATATCGAAGAAGTTAACATCGAACAAGCTTTGGTTGAATGGGAGGATGCCAAAGTGGCCGATAAATTTAAATCAGACTATTTAATCAAAGGCGAAGTAAAGAAGTTTCCAAGTTCACTTTCTGAAGGAATTACCTTTACTGGTTTGCAATTGCAAAGCTTTGATAGTGACAGATTTTCACAAAGTGGTTTGATTACTTCGACAAGGGAAGCGGTTTTGGTAAATATTTTCGACAAGGCAGTGTTCAAAAAAATTGAGTTAGAGGCATTCTTCCAAAAAGTGTACAGCGGTGCTCAAAGTGATCAGTTTACTATTCTGTTCTCAGTAACGGGTGGTTCCCTCTATTTCATGGACTATTCAATGGTTAAAAAGAATGGAATTATGAGAATTCAGTCTTCAGATGCTGATTTTAGAACTACAATTAGCGAACTGAAAGACGAGAAACGAAAGTCAAAAAACTTTGAGTATGGTCTGATTGAAGGAGATAATCCTTACCTTAGAAACTTTAAAAGGTTAATAGAATTGAAAGAAGAATAAAATGATTTGGAATTTCATACTATATCCGATTTTAGGCTATTTTTTAGGATCCATTCCAACGGCCGTATGGGTTGGTAGGAGTTGGTACGGGATTGACATTCGAAAACACGGGAGTAAAAATGCCGGTGCAACGAATACTTTTAGGGTCTTGGGCCAAAAAGCGGGTATTGTAGTTTTAGCAATAGATGTACTAAAAGGCTTGATTGCGTCTGTTTTGCCACTTATTTTTATGCCTGATCGCTTGGGCTCGGATATGTTGGTCAACGTTCAATTAATCACCTCTTTGGCTTGTGTTCTTGGTCATGTGTTTCCAATCTTCGCTAATTTCAATGGAGGAAAGGGAGTGGCAACGTCACTTGGGATTATTATTGGTCTTCATCCACCAGCAGCAATTATCGCTATAGGAATATTTTTAGCGGTCTACTTAATCAGCTCTTTTGTTTCACTTGGTGCCATATGTGCTGCACTGACCTTTCCGATTTTACTTCATTTTCGTTTTCATATTGATTCGCTTAATTTATTGATTTTCAGCTCATTGCTTGGTGTAGCAATTGTTTTTGCGCATCGAAAAAACATTGCAAGACTGCTCAATCGAACGGAGTCCAAGATGCCTCTTTTCAAGAAAAAAGAATAAAATTGAACCGGATTGCAACTAGAATGTACTTCAGTACATCAGTATCAGCCATGATTAAAAGACTAACCCATTTAATGGCAGGTTTAATGATTTGTCTGTCCCTTTTTGGCCAAACCGAATCTGAAATCCTAAGTGAAGCGAATAAGCTTTTCAAAAGTGAGAGTTTCGTGCAAGCTACACCCTTGTACTTGCGTTTGCTCTCTCTCTCCCCTAAAAACAACGATTATAACTTTAGATATGGAACTTGTTTACTCTTCAATGCGGATAAAAAACAAGAGGCGCTACGTTATCTAAAATTTGCAACCGAAAGCCCAAATATAGATCCGGAAGCACATTTCTACCTAGGAAAAGCTTATCATCTCAATTATTTGTTCAACGATGCGGTAAGAAGTTACGTTACGTTTGAAGAGTTGGCTGGAGCAAAAGCCTCAAATGATAAACAAATTGATCGTCTAATTGAAACTTGTCAAAATGGTAGACGATTATTGATGAATTACTCTGAAATGATCGTTTTTGACAAAAAAGAAATCGAAGCGGATAAGTTTTTCAGACTTTACGACACGAAAGATATAGGAGGGACCATAATCGTAACTGCCGATTATCAATCAAAATTGGATAAGAAAATGGGTCATATTCCATTGATCTTTTTTGGAAAGAATGCCACAGAGATATTTTATTCCTCCTATGGGGAAGACATGGCCGATGGAAAGCAAATTTACCACCGCAAAAGAGAATCATCCGGTAAATGGGGCGATGCGCAATTAATCAAAGGAAAAGTCAATACGAAGTTTGATGAAGATTATTGCTACAAGAGTCAAGACGGGAAATACTTGTACTTCAGTTCAAAAGGGCATAATTCTATGGGTGGATATGATGTTTTCCGCAGCCCTTATGATGCATCGAGTGATTCTTTCGGCGAGCCTGAAAATATGGATTTCGCAGTTTCATCTCCAGATGACGACATCTTTTTCTTGGTAGACGCCAATAATGAAAACGGTTATTTCGCCTCAGCGCGGCAAAGTGAATCAGGTAAATTGTATGTGTACAAAATCCGCGTAGATAAGTTGCCAACTGAATTAAGTATTATCGCTGGACAATACGAATCAAAAATCACGCAATTGCCAGCCCAATTAAAAGTTCAGGTTGAAACACTTGAAAGCAAAGTAATCGGACAGTTCAAATCGGATAAAAATGGACAAATTGTATTGTCTTTCCCAACCGGGGGGCAGTATCGCTACAAAATGAACTTGGAAGGTTCTTCGGAAATCTATATTGCGAATGTGAATGTCCCGTTTATAAAAGGCATAAAACCAGTTCGACAAAGTTTTGTCCATTTTATGGAAAACGGTTCTGAGGTCCTCAAGGTATTGGATCGTTTTGATGAGTCGGTGGCAGAAAAAGACGATATTCTTGCGACAGTATTTGCCAATAAAGCCAATCTCGATCCTAATTCTGATAAATTTAATTTGAATAACCTAAATAATGCGAAAGAAATTGAAGAGGTGTTGGCTTCTATTGGTGCCGAGGGCATGACAATGAATGAGGTCGCGTTAGAGAGATCTAAACAAATTGCGAAAACATTGGATGAAAATATGATTTCTTCATCCATAGACAATACCTACGATGAGGTTTCTCAGAACATCAGCGAAGATACGAGCTTGATCGGTGTAACGAAATTAAAGGCGCTAAAAGAACATGATCAGTCTTACGCAACGAAAGTTAAAGCACGTCAAAGTGAGATTCAAAATCGCTTATCGACAGAACCCAATAAACTGCCAGAATTCCAAAAAGAATTAGAGTTATTAAGTACAATTCTGTCTGATAAAGAAAATGCGATTGCTCTTAAAGAATCCGAAATTGCAAGACTTGAAAATGCAGCTTCGACAATAGTTTCAACCTTTACTCAGTTGACTCAAAAAGAGCAAGAGATGTCCATGTTGTCTGATTTGAATGCTAGTTATTTGGATCAAAAAGAATCGTTCGAACGCAATACGAAAGACAATTTGGATGAAGAATTGAAACTTGATCGTGAAATGTTGGCTCAATTGAAGTCAGAGAAACAAAAATTGAATACCCAAACTCAATCTGAAAAAATCGCTGCGATTAATCGATTAGAGTATCAAATCAAGGAGGATATTCAAGAAAATGAACTGAATCTTGTGGCATTTTCAGAATCTCGTCAAGAACTAATTGAACGACTGGCATCCAACTATTCACTTGAAAGTGAAAATTTGAATGATAATCAAGGTTTAACTGAATTGAACAAAACGAAAGCGAAAGTTGCTTTAGACGAGGCTTTAATCAACAGTTTATCCAAAGAGAAATCGAAAATTTCAAAATTAGCCGAAGAGAATCCAAATGTTCAGAGTCTCTACTTGAAAGAAGCTCAATTGGAAGAATTAATTGCGGAGAAGTCCCAGTTGACCCTCTCTCGTAAAGATAAAATCGATGAATTAGAAAGTTTAGTTGCCACGACGGATCCTGTTAACGCAACAAATCCATTTGCACAATTGGACCCAGTTGCTCAAGAAAAAGCAATTCAAGAAAAAATTGATTGGACGTATGAAGAAGATAAAAATGAAATAGCTGCGATCAGTAATTCGGAATTAGAGAAAGTTCAAGGATTGATACAATTGGATAAGGAAACTCAAAAGAAATTGGCTACCAAAAAAGCAAATTTTGATCCAGTAAAGTATGAAGCTGAAATAAAAGCGATAGCCCGCATTGAAAAAAGTATCCAAGAATCGCTAAGTAACAACCAAATGAGCATGCTAGCGTTACCAGAGTCGGATGATGAATTGATCGCCCGAGTTGCTAAAACAAATAGTGCGAAACGAGAGTCATTGTATGCCAACATGTCGCTTTCAGAATTGGATTGGAAGAAAAAGGAAATTGAATTGGACCAAGAATTACTCAAGATTCTTATCAATGAACAAGACAAATTCAAACGCCTTGGTTCGGATAATCCACAAGTGCCAGAATTAAAAGAAAAAGCGGATGAAATTGCCCTTTTAATTTCAAAAAATCAGGACGAACTGAGACTTCATGAAGGTCAGTTGAAAAGTATCACTAGTCAGTTTGCCATTACTGATCCTGCAATCGACCGAATTACAGACCCAATTATTACCGATCCAATTGTAGATAATTCGTTCAGCCAATTATCCAAAATAGAACAAGAACAGAAAATACTACAAACCGCTGATGCTAGCTATACTGCAAAAAAGGAAAATCTTCGCAATATTCCGAATCCAACACGCGCTCAAATTGAAGAAGGCATTGCCGCTGACGAGAACATGTTGTCGGAAATTTTGATCATGAAGAGAAATCTAGATCCAGTAAAAGATGCAGCAAAAATTGATGCTATCTCGCGTATCGAACAAAAGACCAATCAAGATATAAATAAAACGGAATTGACTCTTGCTAGTCTGCCTGAATCGCAAGAGGCGATCTTATCGAGATTGGTGAACGATGAACTTAGAAAGATTCAAGAGGTGAAGAATAGTTCGACCTTGACAGAACTCGAAAAAGCGAAGAAAATAATTCGAATCAACAATGCGATTATCAGCTCGATAGAAACTGAAAAAGCGAAGTTGGACGATTTATCCAAAGCAAATCCTAACATGGAAACCTTGTCGAAAAAGACGGTTGTTTTGAGTTTAATTATCAACAAACGAGAAGCGGACATAGCAGTTTTAAACCAAGAGATTGATAAAATTAATTCGGACCTCGCATCGACAAATTCTTTGGATAAAGTAAGAAAAGGTTTCGTTACAGTTGAAGAGTTAAGAACCGAGGTATTAAAAGGTGACGAAGGAATTGTAGATAATAATGAAACGACCATTGCTGGTTTAAATGCACAATTGAAGAAATTAGAATCTTACGGAAGAGAGTTGAATACCTTAGATTCAACGTATGAATTTTACGAAAAGACCCAGAATGTAGACTTTCAATCCGAACGTCAACTGGTTGCTGATGAACTAGGTATTATTGAATTAAAGAAACGGCAAGCGAGCATTAGCATTGGTGAATTGGAAACAGAAGCAATGGGGTCAACTATCGCAAAAACACAAGTAATGTATGAAGATGCCTCGTTGACGAAATTAGTGAACGAGGAAAATGAATTGCGTGTTGCGCTTGAAAGTGACGATTTGACCTCAATGAAAGAAGCCAGGAAGTTGGAGAAGAAACTGCTGAATGTAATTGGCGATAGAATGGATAAAGAAAATTCTATTACTGCGAAAATTGTGAACAGTACCTCTGATGATAACGAAAATAAACTCGAGAAATTAAAGTCTTTGGAAACGAATTCAATCACGGAGAAAATCAATATCGAACTGACTGAAAATAGATACAAAGAAATCGCACTTCAGTCGCAAATGTTAGAGCAAAAGGCAAAGAAATCAAAGTCTCCAGTAGAACAAGCGGAACTTCTGAGTCAAGCCTTGTCGAAGCAACAGGAGGCATCTAATTTGCTTGAAATGAGTTACGTTGATACCAAGATTGATAATTTGACCAAAGGAAAAATTAACTCTTTAATGACCAACGGTGAATTGGAAGCTCGAAAACGAAATCTGTTGGTTGAGGAAGCGAACAACGCAGCACAATTGGCGGAAGCTGATGCCCAAATAAAGAACGAGACAAATGCGAAGATGCAAGATCAGTTGTACGACCAACGAGATGAGTTGGTTAAAAAACGTTCAGGGTTGAATGAAGAAATTGCGCAGGTGGACAAAAAGATTTCAAAAGCACCAACGCCGGGTAAACCAACGCTTCCTGAAAATGCTAAATCGAAGGAGTTGACCTATTTGGAAGAACGAGAGATAGCTGAAAGTAGTTATTACAAAGACCTTTCAATAGCAAACTATGACGCTAGATTTTTGGAAAAAGAAATTTTAGATATACTTAAATCTATTGATCAAGATAAAATCGATGCCCAGTATTTGGTCGAGTTATGGCTAACGAATAACGACAAGGATATCAATAAATTAATTCTAAAAAAGATTGCAACAATTCAAAACAAAGAAGTTAAACTAGAGGAGCTTAAAGCTCAGTTGAAAAAGCTTCAGAACGATTTGCAAGCATTGCTACCAAGTGATCCAAACATAGTTGCGAAAATCAACAATCTTTTAGCTAGAAGCGTCGATCCAATGACCAAAGGAGATGCAGTAGACTATTTTGCCATTCCAGCTGCTGGATTTGAAATCTTGTCAACCACCAATACAGCTCCCGTTGTGAAAGCGAAACCAATTTCGGCAGAAACACCAACTGGTTTTATGTACCGTGTGCAAGTAGGAGCCTTCTCAAAGCCTGTTGCGGAAGATCAGTTCAATGAGTTCACGCCAGTATCGGCAGAGAAACGCAGCAATGGTTTATTTGTTTACATGGCGGGTTATTTCGTCCGCAATGCAAATGCATTTGAAGCGCAAAAATCAATTCGTAAAATCGGGTATTCTGATGCCTTCGTAGTTGCATACTGCGATGGCCAACGAATTACTTTGAGTGAAGCGAAACGATTAGAAGAAACTAAAGCTTGTACGCCGATAGAGTTAAATCAAATTTCTATTCAGAACAATGCTCCGGCGCCGACTGACAAAAAGAGAATAATGGTAACCGAGTTGGATTATTACAAAGCAATCGGCGCAGCTCCAGCCTTCCCAGTTGAAACGAAAAAAGGGTTATTCTTTACCGTTCAATTAGGTGTTTACAATCGCCCAGTGGATAAAAAGACTTTGAAAGATATGTCCCCATTGATAACGAAAAGATTGCCCAACGGACAGATTCGCTATTCAGTAGGAGTTTATGTGTCCATTGAAGAGGCTTTCCCGAAAAGAGATCAAGCTTTTGAAAAGGGTATCACGGATGCATATATTACTGCATATTACGAAGGCGAACGAATCAGTTTAGCGGAAGCAGAAGAATTATTGCGTAAAGATGGAACCGGTGTAATAGAGAAGACAGCGGTGGGGATTGTAAAGAATGTGGAGTCTCGCATTGAAGCGACTAAAAAATTGGACAACGACATTCAAGAAATCGTGAAAAAAAAAATGGTGAAAGGAATGAATATTCAATTGGTTTCTAAGAATCAGTACAATGAGTTCCCAAGAGATGTTTTGAACCGTTTCAATTCACATGCGAGTTTCTATTACGATATCAATGACAAACGAATTAAATCTAATTTGTACAGTCGAATAGATGATATACCACAAGTTTATTTCTTGAGAAATGAAATTGACACGACGTACATAACCGATCAAGTAAGGATGGACAAAGCAATTAAGGATAACTTGCGTAATGTGTCTTTCGAAATTTCTAGTACGCAAATGGAAGGTGATTTGTCGGACATGCTGCTTCGTTTGAATTACCGTAAAGAATTTGTCCGGGAGGATGAATCCATCGAGGTAATCTTGTACGACGTTCCACCGGCTAAAGTTAAAGATATTTCAGACAGATTGAGAACCTTTAGGATTAGAGCTGAAGTAGTCGATCCAGCTTATTAATCAAACAGCTGATTCAAATCGATATCATTGGTATACTCCGCTAAAATTTGCTTGTTGTTTTGGATTTCAATCCATTGTACTTGACTTAAATTTTTTAAAACGTATACTTCGGCGAAGAATCCAGAAATAGCAAATAAAGAAATAGTATACGATGGAACTTGACGATTACCAAGAAATTCGCCCTTTTCCTTCAGTAATTGGAGTTTTTTTAGAATGGATAAAGATGAAAATTCAGAAATTGTCATTTTATTTGAACCGAATTAAACGTAACTTGTACATACTTACAAATAAACAACAATGAAATCTTATTTGTTTTATCTCTTCTTGATTTTTCCTTTTGGAATGGTTTTTTCGCAGGTTGAAAAGACAGAAGAAATTAATGCCAAAACGAATACTTCGCCACTGAACAATACGTTAAACACTCCAATCGAACTGGAGTCTATTAAAAAGGCAAAAAAAGAAAAAGATGTCAAAAGGTTGGAGGTAGAACCTATGTTGGAAGAAATATCAGTTCCTTCGGCACCAGCTGCAGTAAACAAGTCTATTGATGGCAAAATGGACAGTGACGCAATTGGAGGTTCCGCCCTGCAAATAGCGAAATACAAGACGAGTTTCAAAAACTATTCTGAACAACGAACACAACGGTCTCTTTCTATTGAACAGTCCAACGAAATGGAGGATTTATTGAGAGATTTGTCCAGTCAATCGCCAGCTTCTTTCGAAAGTTATTTATTTTATTATCTGAATGGTCAGAACGATTTAACTCGATCAAAAGCTTTGTTGAAAGCAAATGAATTGAATCCGAGCGATGTGCAAGTTCAAGAAGAAATGCTCACGTATTATATTCTGATGAACCAAAGCGACGAAACGCGTAAAACCTTATTGAGCTTATCTCAAAAAGATGTGTATTCAGAATCGACAGAGTTTTATGGGCAAGATATGATCAATAGTGCGCCTAGTAATTCCATTTTGATTACCCATGGAAATGAAGACAGTTACGGAGCCTTGTACGCTCAAAAGGTAAAACGTGAGCGTGAGGATGTTGAAATCATTTCTTTGGATTGGTTGACATCTCCACAATACAGAACCAATCTGAAAACAAAGGGTTGGAAGTTGCCGACGTCTGATTTTATCGACACAAAGCACCTACAGGAGTTTTGCGAACTGAACAAAGACAAAACTATTGCTATTTCCATGACTTTGCCAAAGGAATATTTGATTCCGATTCTAGACAAATTATACGTCTCAGGATTGGTTTTCGAATACTTGGATGTTCCGACGGATTTATCCCTTCGAAATCAAGAGTTGTGGAAGAAAACGTTGAACAAGAAATTAATAGAAAGCGAAGACAAAGGTTTGGTAAATAATTATTTACCCATGTTGTTTCAATTGAAAAAAATATATCAAACCGATGGTAATACGGAGGCGGTAAATGACATAGATAGGGCCATTCAAATTATAACGAACAGATAGAGTAGAGCAAAAAGCATGCGCTTGCTAAAAACGACATACAAGGAACTTGCTGACGAGCAACTGGTTCTTGAAATGCAGAACGGAAAGGAACTAGCATTTCAGGAATTGTATGACCGCTATGCCAAACATTTGTATCAATATTTCTATCGAAGAATGTGGAAAGACTGTGAAAAGGCAGAGGATTTTGTACACGACCTTTTTACGAAGTTGATACAGAATCCAAATGTTTTTGACACCACACGATCTTTCAAAACATGGGTTTTTTCAGTAGCGAACAATATGACAATAAACGAATATAAAAAACAAGCTGTTCGACAGAACGTTTCTGGCGGGTTGGAGGAAGACATAACGGTTGCTCATGATTCTTCGCTCGACTCGCAATTGCAAGATACCATGTTTACAGAAGCATTGGAAAGAGAGTTAGAACAGTTGGACGAAAAACAGCGAGAGGCTTTTGAATTGCGACACATTCAAGGATTCTCAATAAAGGAAATTGCCGAAACCCTTCAAATCAACGAAGGAACGGTTAAATCCCGCGTTTTTTATGCGGTGAAAGAGTTAACAGGAAAATTAATGGAGTTCAAAGTTGGTCTCCAAGTATAGAATAAGATTATGAATATAGAAATTGAAAATATCATCCGCGATCACGATTATTCCGAATTGAATTCGGAGCAATTGACAGCGATCAATGAGTTGGCGAGTTCTGAAGAGGAGTACACGACCATGCGTCAAATTATTGCTAGCGCACCTCTTTTGAATGAGGAAATTGTGCCTAGTCCGAAGTTGAAAGTATCCTTAATGGAAACTTTTGCTGCAACTCATGCCGCTGCGCCAACCGCCGCTACCTCTAATTCTGGTTCCAACAGAAAAGTGATTTTCCTATGGATGCGAGGAGCTGCTGCTATCGCTGCTATTTTGATCGTTATTTTCATGGTCTATCCTTTATTTAATGGGAATTCCAACAATGAATTAGTCGCGGACAATAAAAAAGTAGCAGAAACCAAAGAAAAAGAACCTATAACTAAAGAAGAACCAATTCAAGATAACGTTGCTGAAAATCCAGTGGAGCCTGCAAATGAAACTGCTTTAGATGGAGCAGTCGAGTCTCCAAATAGATTTGCCTCAGTCGAAAGAACTGCGCCAGTTTCAGCCAGCCTTAATACAGAAAGAACTTTTCCTAGAGATGGCATAACGAGCAGTGGATCAACGTTTACAGTGACGAATTTTGCACCTACATCTAGTTCTTCAATTGGATTTTTTGGAGCTACTACTATTTCGGATTCAGAAATGAGCGAAGATGTATTTGCGGAAGCACATTCAGACAGAATTTCAATAGCAGACTTGCCCGAACGTTCCCGACAAGTTATCCAAGAACATCCTGAGATTTTGGACTTACTACACACGTCATTTTAATTCTTTCTCAAAGAAACTTGGAAGTATTTAATTTTGTTGTCGTAGGATTTTAACGAGTAGCCAAAAACTACTTCATAGTGTCCAAATAGACTTCGGAAAAGAACAGTTTTTTCTTTCTCCAAGTTTTTAAACAGCATGCCATTACAAGAAAGTTCTTTTACCAATGGTAAATTCTTTTGAGGTTGACGCAATGTCTTCAGGGCAAGTTCATTATAGATAATCTTCTCAAAATCGAGTCTTTTACCCTTCTTTAATTTGTTTAAATCATCAAGAAAAATATACCGTTTTCTGTTTGCCTTTTTTAGGGAAGTCCCATTAATTATTTTAGTCGTATCGCCATTTGAAGGATCAGTTAGTTGAATCAAATCATAATAAACGCCTTGTGATTTCAGGTTTTTGAAAACATCCAGAACAAACTTACCTTCTTCAAATTTATCTTGAAATGGATAATCGGTTTTTATAACTAATTTAGATTTATCGTACTCTACGGAAGTCTGCAAATTAATCGCACACTTTTTTTCTTTCGCCATTTCTGTAATAGCTTTTTCGGTCAAATTTTGATTATCAACTAACTCACATGCTGAAATCAGCACTATTGTCAAACTGAAAAACAAGGCTCTAAACATTTCCTTTCTTTAAAATCCCCATGCGAAACAAATCATTTTTCTCAGAGAAATAATCGTCGGCCAGCAATTTGTTCCATGCTGCAAACATACCTGCACTCCAACGAATATAATCGACTAGAATAAGTGTGTTTTTTGCCATCATTGGTTTCAACCTCTCGATATATTTAAGAACCGCTTCTCCATTATGATGTCCGTCTAAATAAATATAGTCAAATTTCACATGATTAGATCCTGCCAAATAATAGGAGAAAGTGTCATTTATTGCCTCAATATTCAATAGTTCTAGTTTATCAAATAGGTTTTTGGCTTCGTTGTGCTTTACTGGACATGCTTCTATCGTGGTGACTTTTCCTTTTGTTGCTTGGGCGAGGTATATAGTCGTAAAACCAAGGGAGGTTCCCATTTCAAGAATCTCAACAGCTTGTGAATCAAAAATTAATTGATGCATGAATCGTTGCCATTTGCGGTTGGCCACATCTGTTTTGTATATGGATTGAATAGTTCGAGAGTTGCCTATTTTTTTAGATTCAGCGCCAAAATCCGTGACATCGATATTACGTTTGGAATACTTAGTTTCTTCAAGAAAGGGAAGCAATTCAACTTCAAATTTCAAATTACCCTTACTTTTACGCCGTGAATCTTCAATGGAGAAAACAAATTCATTCTTTTTACGTACAATAAAAAGCGAATTCCATCGATATTGAAGGTAAGCATACAGTATATTCACCCTACAAAGAAACAAAGAATTGGAAGGAAAATTACCAGCGGAAGCAATTAGGCAGCAAAAGAATACAATGAACGGCAATCCTAAAATTGAGCTGTTTGCGCCGTGTAGAGTTAATGAGGGAATATTAAAGTTTTCTAACGATGAAATTGATGCCCAAATTCGTGCAGGAAAAAAAAGTGACCAGACCAAATCCTTTTTCATACCTGCATCAGGTTCTGGATCGCGCATGTTTCAGTTTTTATACAATTATTTAGAGAGTCCTGACGAGCACAACACAGCTATGGTGGAGCGCTTTTTAAATAGTATGGAAGATTTTGCTTTCTACAATTTTTTACCTTTCGACTTGAAACAAAAAATTAAAAAAGGAAGCTTCGATACTAGAGAAGTGGTGATGTATATTTTAAACGGTTCTGGATTGCAATTGGGACAAAAACCAAAAGGACTGATTCCTTTTCATAGTATGGGGCATTTTGCCATAAATCCTATTCAAGAACAAATTTTACAAGGTGAAGACGTTCATTTTACTGTTGAACAAATGCATTTTACGATTCAAAAGGAATTTGAAAATGAAATCAAAAAAAGTATTTCGAACCTCCGAAAATTCAGTGGCCCTGGACGTAGCATAGGGTTTTCTTATCAAGAATCGAGTACCGATGCGTACGGGTTTAATCCGGACGGAAGTCCTGCACTTGACGAAAACGGGGAGTTGATCAAACGACCAGCTGGACATGGCGCACTCTTGGCTAATCTCGATCTTATTCAGGAAGACATCATATTAATAAAGAACATAGATAATATTCAACATTGGGATCATCACAGTTTTTCGCAACGACATTGGAAATTGATTTTGAGTGTATTGGACAATGTTCAATCTGAAATTTACGCTTTAATTGATGATTTTGATCTACACCGCTTTGAGCAATTAAACAGTAAGTATCAGTTAATTCATACGTCTGATATCCAAAATTGGACAAATAATGAAATCCTCCATAGTCTAAAAGCACCTATTCGTGTTTGTGGAATGGTAAGAAATGTTGGTCAACCGGGAGGCGGTCCATATTGGGTAAAGGATAAGAATAAATTGACGAAACAAATTGTTGAGAAAACACAAATTAGTTCAGAACAACAGTCGTTGATAGTGAAGAGTACACATTTTAATCCTGTGATGATAGCCCTCGCGACTGCGGATGCGAATGGAAGGAAATACGATTTGAACGAGTTCATGGATGAATCTAAATACCTTGTCGTCGATAAAGAATACATAGGTAAGAAAATCAGGTATTGTGAATTGCCAGGACTATGGAACGGCTCGATGTCAAAATGGAACACCGTTTTCGTTGAAATTCCGAATGAAATTTTCAGTCCAGTTAAAACGGTGCTTGATTTATTACAGCCTGTGCATCAGCCTATTAAGAAATGAGAAAGAAATATACACTAGTAATTGGAGCTTCAGAAAACCCCGAACGATATTCCTACAAAGCGATAAAAGCACTTTTGGGCAAAGGAAAGGATGTGAAAGCATTCGGGCAAAGAAAAGGAGAAGTTGACGGGATTTTTTTCGAAACGGCAGAAAAACCGATAGAAGATATTGATACCGTAACGTTGTATGTTGGGCCAAAGAATCAGCCTAGTTTATATGATTTTATCTTAAATCATATTCAGCCCAGACGAATAATTTTCAATCCAGGCACAGAGAATCAAGAATTTTACGATTTGGCTCGACCGAAAGGAATAATTTGTGAAGAGGTGTGTACTTTGGTTTTGTTAGCAACGGGGCAGTATGATTAACCCATTTTTTGCCGCTTAATCAAGTATTTCAACAATACTTGTTCGTATCCTTCAGAAATATCCGCCGGCATAAAATCAATTCTATCTTTAATACAACGCATTTCTATTTCTTTAAAATAAGACTGTATCTCATTCTGGTATTTTTCCTTTATCTCAGCAGGTTGTAGACGCATTTTCTCGCCAGTTTCCATGTCCAAAAGCGTATACGGACGATTGTCCAATTCAAAATCTATTTCATTTTTCTTGTCCGTCACATGGAAAAGAATTACTTCGTGTTTGTTATGTTTCAAATGCTGAAGCGCTTCAAAGAGCTTATCTGTTTTATCTGGATCATCCAACAAGTCAGAAAAAATTACAATCAACGATCGTTGATGACATAACTCGGCAATTGCATGTAAAGCAGTTTCAGAATCTGTTTGTTTTTTTGATTCTTCCTTGAATTTCTGTAGACATTTTTCCAGTTCACTATACAAATAGACATGATGTCTTTGACTTGATTTTGCTGGTGTATGTAAATCGAGTTTTTCATTAAAAAGTGAAATTCCAACAGCATCTCTTTGCCGCTTTAAAAGTTCAATCAAGGAAGCAGCTGCATAAACTGAAAAATTCAATTTGTTCGCACTATCAATAGGATAATACATAGAGCTTGAGGTATCGATAACAATCTGACATCTCAAATTCGTTTCCTCCTCGTACTTCTTCGTGAACATTTTATCGGATCGAGCGAAAAGCTTCCAATCTATATGTCGCGTCGATTCCCCTTTGTTATACAAACGATGTTCGGCAAATTCAACAGAGAATCCATGAAACGGGCTTTTGTGCATACCGGTGATAAAACCTTCGACCACTTGTTTTGCAAGCAGCTCAATGTTTCCGAAGTGGGCTAAATGTAACCGATTAATTTTATCACTCATATTGTAAATTTAGGAAAAAATCAGGCTTTGGCTTTATATTGATACAATGCATTTGCCACAACGCTAAAAACGATCAAGACAATGCCTAAAATCAGGATAAAATTCAAGCGTTCATCAAATACAAACCAGCCCACCAATAAAGCGTAAATAGCTCCTAAATATTTAAAAGGAACAACTCGAGCTGTATCCGTCGCGTGCAAAGCTTTCGTCATTAATATTTGTGCAATTTGGGTAAAAATTCCTATAAACAAAAGGATGAACCATTCCCAACCCTTGGGCATAACAAAATCGTAAAGACACCAAACTCCGGTAATCGGCAAGGCCAGCATTGGAAAATACATCACAATGTTAATAGGCGAATCCGTATGTTTTAGTTTGATAATCGCTAAATAAGCTATCCCAGCAAAAAAAGCAGAAACAACTCCAAGAAGCAACCAGGTGGTGTCCAAAGTTATTTCTCCTTCATTAATTAGATTATTCACACCGATTAATACCACACCCGAAAATGCGGATATAATGAAAATCCACTGTGCCTTCAGTACCTTTTCTTTCAAGACCATCACGGTTAAAATAACCGTAAAAATAGGAGAGAGGTATTGCACTGTGGCTGCTATGGCCAAAGGTAGGTTTTGAAGGGTGAAAAAGAATATCGTGAGTGCTGTAACACCTGCCATTCCTCGAACAATCAACCATTTTTTATTATTTCCGAAGAACGGAAGATTTCGTTTTTTAACGATATAGGCACTGATGGTGAACGAAATGATGGAACGGAAAAACACCAATTCGTGTGCGCCATATTTTTGAAATTCCATACCATCGAAAAGAGTAGAGTTTCCACCTAAAATCTTGACCATGAAATTGACCACGAAGAAACTTAACCCAGAAAGTATGATATATCGAATTCCCTTTGAAGTTTCCATTCGAGATTTTTAGTCAAAGTTAAACTTCTAGAAGAATCAAAACTAGCCTTCATGGTTTTCGCTATTTTAGTAGGCAATATTTTAACAAGAATTGCCTATTTTTGTTTTAAAGATAGACGTATGCGGTATTGGCTTTTTGGAATGTTGAGTTGTTTTGTTTTCTCATTTGTTGGGGCACAAAATATAAAACCCAAAGCCAGTTTTCATGTAAATTTTGGGTTGCCTATCAATGTACAGAACGAATCCTTTAATGGAATCATGCAAGGTTTACTCAATACCAGTGTTCATTTTCAGTACACCTTTGAAAATGCGTTGTACTTTGGGGTAGGCGTGAATTATTCTTATTTCACCTTGAACGAGTTTAAAATCTCCGAAGCGAATAAAGGTGCTATTTTAATGCCGTCCGGTTTTGTAAAAGTGGGACATGAGAAATTTCATTCGTCGAATTTTGGTACTGATGTTGGCATGAATATGGGATAAATTCATCGTATATCCCATCTTCATACAAACATCAGCACCAAAATACGATGAATTTTTTCAAGTCGGATTCTATAGTGATCAATGAAGGTAAATTAAGACAAGTGGGCAGTTTGTATTTTGAACCGAACGCCGGCGTAATGCTAACAATCGATGATAGAACAACTATTAAATTTGCGGTTGGGTACGTGATTCAAGATTTTGGTTTCCAGCCAACTATGATTGGATTGAGTTCCAACGCAGGCTATGACCCGGTGAAATTTAAAATAAGGACTCAATATATTACCGTTGTATTTGGGTATACGCATTACTTTAAAAGTAAGCGATAAAGCATGCAACGAAACCAAAGAATTTAACGTTTTCTAAAGGACTGCCTAATTGAATTATAAAATATAAAAACTATGAATAGAATTATCTTTTTGATTTTGATTTTTGTGAGTTTTTTCAGTTTTTCTCAAACGGAAACAGAAAATATTCAGAAAGAACAGCAATCGATAAAAGTAGACTCAAAAAAATACGAGGAAGCGAAGAGAAACGGGTCACTTGGACTGTATGATATTGAACAACCCAATGGCCACGAAGTGTATGATTATTCACTCGGAAAACATCGAAATTTAAAGAAGAAAGGCAAAGGTGATATCCCACCAAAAGCAAGTGGTTGCAATTGTTACGTCGATCCTGATTCAAGTTATATCCTAGCCTTGGCACCAAATGACGATGGTTCTAGTCCATTAATTAGTCTTCCGTTTGATTTTTGTTTTTATGGTGATACGGTGAATAGCTGTTACATCAATAACAATGGAAATTTGACTTTTGGCTCGCCTATGGCAACATTTAGTGCGACTGCTTTTCCATCTAGTGGAAACCAAATTATTGCTCCATTTTGGGGTGATGTTGATACACGGGTTGATCCAATAACAGGACTACCGTTGGGTCAGGTTGTCTATAAAATCACCCCAACAGCGCTTTATGTCAATTGGGAAGACGTTGGTTACTATAGTATTCAAGGAGATAAACGAAATTCATTTCAATTGATAATTACTGATGGAAATGACCCAGTGATTGATGGTGGAAACGTAGCGTTTTGTTATAAAGATATGCAATGGACCACCGGAGCTGCATCTCAAGGCGTTAATGGTTTTGGAGGAGTGCCTGCAACTTGCGGGGCCAATAAAGGAAATAACACGAATTACTTTTTAGTCGCACGTTTCGATCATCCCGGAACCGATTTTGACGGAGCGCTTGGAAATCCAGATGGTATCAGCTGGTTAGATTATAAAAGCTTCTTTTTTGATGTTTGTAACACCAATAATATTCCTCCAGTTCCAAACGGAGCATCTTCGTGTGATACTTTCAAAGTATGTTCAATAGGAGATACGGCCGATGTACCTTTCATTTTCCTTTCGCCTGAGGCAAATCAATCTACTTCAATTGCTATAAATCCAGGGACATTAACGAATTTACAAATCATTTCAAACACGCCAGGAAATACTGCATCCGCCGTTTTACGCGTTGCCGGTAGTGCGGCTTTTGTTGGAACTCATACAGTAACGGTTACTGCAACCGACAATGCTGTGCCACCAGGTGTAACAACTCTAAATCTTACTGTAATTATAGATTCAACGGGAACGTCAAACTTCAATCCCGTCATTGATCCAACCGCAGGCTGTGATTCAGTTGTAACGGGGGTACTCAATGGACCATACGACTCCTATCTTTGGGATAACCTTTTGTTAGATAGTTCAATAATTGTGGGTTCTTCAATGTCTAACTTTGGTGTTACAGTAGAAAAAAATGGATGTTTTAAAAGAGTAAGTGCGAACTTTACAGTAGGTCAACCCTTCAACTTTAACATAACCGGTAATACGGTGATTTGTCCAGGAGATACAGCTAATCTTTTCCAAATCACAGATTCTATAAATTATAGTTCGATCAATTGGGGCTTATCAAATCCAGCTCTAGACACTTTGTGGAGTAATTATCTGGGAACAGGAACATATTCTGTTACCGTGACCGACCAATATGGTTTATGTGCTAAAACGAAACTTTTACTCGTGACCGATGTAACACCAATTGTCCTACAAAATGACACAGCAATGTGTAACAATAACATCTTGTTCTCCTATAACACAGGAGGTTCAGGTTCAGGGGTTTGGTCGTATCTTCAACCTTCCCCGGGCGTTCCTTTCTTCGCCTCCAATACGAATATAAACACCATGGTTTCTTTTCCATCGACAGGAATTTACAACTTAATTTATACGGATGGATTTTGTCCGTATTCGGACACCATGACAGTGAATTATTCGGCAGCACCTGAAATCAATTTCAATAATCCAGACTATTTTATTTGTCCAGGCATTGGAATCACGGAGAATATTCAGTTGATAGATTCAGCTTTGCTTTCGAGTGCTTCCTGGGGATTAGCTGATCCAGGATTGGATTCACTTTTCTCGGCAAATTTGCCCGTTGGCACATATACTTTGAACATTTCGAACTTGGTCGGTTGTGCGAATGACACCACCTTCACGATAGAAACGCAAACGAAAATTCAAATCAATCAACTGAACACTTTGTGCGGAGATTCGGCCGATTTGGACATGAATTTTGGAGTAGAAACTGGAATTTGGACTCAATTATCCGGACCCGGAGTAGTTACTTTTTATCCACCAGACTCTTTGCAAACCAATGCAGAATTCACTTTGCCAGGAGTGTACTACTTAGCGTATTCGGAACCCGTTTGTAACGATGCTGATACGTTAATGATTAATGTAACTTTCTATCCTTATGTAGAGGTTGCAGATAAAATTGGGTGTATTGGTACTCCAGAGACGTTTCAGGCTTACGATGCTTGGCAAAATGTGGTGAGCTATACCTGGAGTAATGGACAGACAGGACCGTCTGCAACTTTTGATGAGGGAGGATATCATTTGGTCACCGCGTATAATGCATGCGGAAATCATTCTTGGCCTTTCCTTTTTGATACTCGTCCGTGCAGTATTGAAATGCCTAATGTCTTTACACCAAACGGCGATGCTGTTAATGGAATTTACGGCCCGCTTCTGAATCAAAACGAGTCCTTTTTGGTCTTCTCTTGCCAGATTTTAAACCGTTGGGGAAATGTAATGTACGAATTCAACGACATGTCAAAAGGTTGGAATGGTAAATCTCAAGGTGGTGAGGATGCCGATGATGGTGTTTATTTCTATAAGATTTATGCCAAAGACGTTTCAGGCAAGGAAATAGATGCACAAGGATTTTTTCATTTGGTGAGAGACTAAAACGAAGAGCAATATCAAAGAAAAATCGCGATATTCGCGAGAAAAAAGTTGACCAAGCTTAGAAATATAAAAGAAAAAATGGAAGAGAGGTTTCACCAAAAGTGGACCTCTCTTTCTGTTCAATATCATTTCAAAGCGGTCGCTAGTCATCTTCTTGATTTCCCTTTTTCAGCAACCAATTTGCATTTGGACGAAGAGGTTTCTGAGGAAATTGAAAATCAATTCAACCAAATTATCGAAGAATTAGATACAAATAGGCCTTTGCAGTACATTCTTGGTGAAACCGTTTTTCGCGATTGTCGCATTTTGTGTGAGCCAGCCGCCTTAATTCCACGACCAGAAACCGAAGAATTAGTTGAACTTGTTCTTCAAACAACCGATAAATTCAATTCACCCAAAATTTTGGATGTGTGCACTGGAACTGGGTGTATTGCCATAGCGATTCAACAAGAACGACCAGCTTCTATCGTTTTAGGGCTAGATAAATTCGAGGAAGTTATCACATTGGCAAAACGGAACAATGTTTTAAATAACATGTCTGTCAATTTTTCAACTGCAAATGTCTTGAAGACCGAGGAAATACAAAAATATGAAGATGGTTCCTATGATGTTTGGATCTCCAATCCACCCTACATCCCAATGCGTGATAAAGAACTGATGGAGACCAATGTGCTAATGTTTGAACCCGAAGCAGCTCTTTTCGTTTCCAATGAAGATCCCCTTTTGTTTTATCGAGTGATTGCCCAATCTGCCCAAAAAGGGTTGAAAAGTGGTGGATTTCTTTTTTATGAAATACACGAAGATTTTGGACAAGAAACAATAGATTTGTTAACCCAAGAAAAATTCGAAAACATTCAACTTCATGCTGACCTACAAGGTAAAAACAGGATGATAAGCGCGATGAAAAAATAATATGAATCCAGAAACGACCCAAGAAAAAATCCAGAAATTAGCTGACGAAATCAGAAAGCTAAATCATGCGTATTATGTTGACAATGAATCTGTTGTTATGTTGACAATGAATCTGTTTTCACCGACTTTGAGTTTGATTCAATGCTCAAGGAATTGCAAGATTTAGAGCAGGAATTTCCAGAATTGAGTGATCCTAACAGTCCAACGAAAAGAGTAGGAGGCGACATTACCAAAAAATTCAAGTCGGTCGTACATCGTTTTCCCATGCTTTCTTTATCTAACACCTATTCCGAAGAAGAAATCGTAGAATGGGAAACAAGAATTAAAAAATTGGTGGAAGGTACCATTGATTATGTGTGCGAATTAAAATACGATGGTGTTGCCATTGGTATTCGTTACGAAAATGGACAATTGACGCAAGCGGTAACCCGAGGTGATGGCACCAAAGGAGAAGAAGTGAGTACGAACGTAAAAACCATACGAACGGTGCCTCTTCAATTGAACGGCAATTTCCCGCAAGACTTTGAAATCCGCGGTGAGATATTTTTCCCTTTGGAAAACTTCGTGAAAATCAATGAAGCCCGTTTGGAATTGGGTGAACCCGTTTTTGCTAATCCGAGAAATTCTGCTTCTGGCACCTTGAAGTCGCAAGATTCTAAAGTAGTAGCAGACAGAGGACTAGATTGCTTACTTTACGGAGTTTATGGAGCAGATTTACCCTTGGAAGGACATTACGAATCGGTATTGAAAACCAAAGAATGGGGATTTAAAATCCCTTCAGCTGAAAAGAATTATATAACAAAAGTCAATTCTATAGATGGAATCATGGATTTCATTCATTATTGGGATAAAAAACGCTCGGAATTGCCTTTTGAAATAGATGGTGTAGTCATCAAAGTGAACGATTACAATATGCAAAACGAGTTGGGCTTCACTGCCAAATCACCGCGTTGGGCAATAGCCTATAAATTCAAAACCGAACGCGTTTCAACCGAATTGGAAACAGTGACCTATCAGGTTGGACGCACAGGTGCAATTACACCAGTAGCCAATCTCACAGCTGTGAATTTGGGAGGAACAGCTGTTAGACGAGCTTCTTTGCACAATGCCTATCAAATAGCAAAATTAGATTTGCACCAAAACGACACCGTTTTTGTCGAAAAAGGAGGAGAAATCATCCCGAAAATCGTTGGAGTGGACCTAAAACTTCGAAAAAGTGATGAAAAAGTAAAGTTTCTTGACAATTGTCCGGAATGTGACACACCTTTAATCCGAAAAGAAGGAGAAGCACAACATTTTTGTCCAAACGAATTGGGTTGTCCACCACAAATCAAAGGTAGAATCGAACATTTCATTGGTCGAAGAGCCATGGATATTGAAGGAATAGGAGCCGAAACGGTGGATGCTATGGTCAATTTGGGTTTGATCCAAACGGCTGCTGATTTATATAGTTTAACCTTCGATAAAGTCGTTGAATTAGAGCGTATGGCCGATAAATCAGCGGATAATCTGATAAAAGGAATTGAAAAATCGAAAGAAAATCCGTTTGAAAAAGTATTATTTGGAATAGGAATCCGATATGTAGGTGAAACCGTTGCTAAGAAACTAGCCAAACGGTTCAAATCTATGGAAAACTTGAGCAAAGCAAGCTACGACGAATTGGTTAGTACAGACGAAATTGGAGAAGTAATTGCCATTTCTGTTCAGAATTTCTTCCTAGAAGAAAAGAATGTAGCATTTGTCAATCAATTGAAAGAAGCGGGTTTGAAACTAGAAATTGAAGAGCAAGAATTAGCATCCGCTGCTTTGGAAGGAAAAATATTTGTCGTTTCTGGCGTTTTTCAAAATTTTTCTCGTGACGAATTAAAAGCGACAATAGAATCAAATGGCGGTAAAATAGGATCTTCCATTTCTAAAAAGACGACCTTTGTAGTTGCTGGCGAAAACATGGGACCGGCAAAATTACTGAAAGCGTCAGATTTGGGAATTCAGATTATTGACGAAGATACACTTATAAAAATGTTAGAAAATGGCTGATGCGGTTATCGGATCGAATGGAGAGAAGGTTATTGTGTTTTATACCTTCAAGGACAGCAAGGAGTTTGCTAATTTCAAGGAAGGCACGAAAAAACTAATTAGTGGGTCCATCCTACTTAGTTCTGTTTTCATTGTTTTTGTTGACGAAGAAGCACAAAAACTAGAACTTCCGGATAGTGCTCGCTTCAATTATTTAGCAAAAAAGGATTTTAATTTATTGGGTCAAGTTAAAGACAAAGCGCTCAAGGAAAAACTTAAAGCGAATTATGATGTTCTGCTGGTTTTCGACCACATAGACGATAAATACGTGAAGTTGATCAATAAGACAAAGGCAAGCAAACGAATCGTGAGTAGTATGACAGAAGGAATAAATTTTGACATTCGATTGACTTCTAGTTCAATTAGAATCGAACAAATAGCTAGCTTTGCAAAAGAAACATTAGAAAAAATTCAATCATGACAAATCCGTTCAAAGGAACTGGTACCGCGTTGGTTACTCCATTCAAAAGCGATGGAGCAATAGATATAGATGCACTTAAAAAGTTTATCGAATTTCAAATTCAGGAGAATGTAGATTTTCTTGTTGTTCAAGGCACAACAGGCGAATCGCCAACACTTTCGTGGGAAGAGAAGTTGGAGATATTGGACATCGTGGCAGAGGTAAATGCCAAAAGAAAACCTATCGTTTTTGGTTTAGGAGGAAACAATACCGCCGAAATAGCGAAAAAAATGGGGCAATTACCTAGTTCAGTTGACGGAATATTATCCGTTTCACCTTATTACAACAAACCCATTCAAAAAGGAATCGTCGAACATTTTAAATACGTAGCTTCCCATACTGATTTGCCTATAATTTTATACAATGTTCCTGGAAGAACGGCTTCAAACATGTCCATCGAGACAACGTTGGAACTAGCCGAAGTACCGAATATTGTGGCCGTAAAAGAAGCATCGGGAAACATCGAACAGATTATGGATATCATTCGTCAACGTCCTGATGGATTTGGTGTTTTATCAGGAGATGACCCATTGGTTTTGCCTTTGGTAGCCGCTGGAGCAGATGGAGTAATTTCTGTTGTATCCAATTCTTTCCCAAAAGATTTCTCCAATATGGTGCGTTGGACAGCGACAGGCAAACATGCCGAAGCCAAAGCGATACATTACAATTTATTTGAAATCACAAAGCTATTCTTTGCTCAAGGAAATCCGGGTGGGGTGAAAGAAGCATTGAAACAAATGAATCTGATGGAAAATCACATGCGTATGCCTTTGGTGAATGTAAGCGTTGATCTGGCGAAAGCTATCTATACTGAAACCGCTCGTATTATCAAGCATTAATAAACCCAAAAGAAATTTGTAACTATCTTTGGCCCCGTAAATTAAGCGGGGCTTTTTTTATTAAAAGAACAACATGAACCAATTCTATAATATTATTCAAGCCGTTAATGCAGCGGAAAAAATCGTAATCACGGCACATAAATCTCCTGACGGCGATTCTATTGGCAGTTCCATGGCTGTTTATCACTGGTTGAAGGCGAAGAATAAACAGGTAAGTATTTGTCACCCAGATGCGTTTCCTAAGTTTTTAAAATGGTTACCAGCGGTTGAGGAAGTGCAGAATTTTGAAGATTCAGGCGAACTTATTACAGCCGATATCGAAGAAGCGGATTTAGTCTTTGCTTTAGATTACAATCATCCAAGTCGGGTGGGGAATGACATGGAACCTCTGTTATCGAACATCAAGGAGAAAACAATCATGATTGATCACCATTTGGATCCGTCCGATTTTGCTTTTATTTCCCTAAGTCAACCAGAAGTTTGTTCCACTGCTCAGTTGGTGTACGAATTACTCGAAACAGACTCGTTCATGAGCGTCGAAGCTGGAATGGCTATTTATCTTGGAATCATGACCGATACAGGCTCATTTAGATTCAATTCAGTTACGCCAAGAACACATGAAATTTTAGGGAAGTTGCTTTCAAATGGAGTTGACCATACTGCCATCCATGAAGCTGTTTTTGGACAAAATTCATTGGATCAATTGCGGTTAAAATCCCATGCAATTTGCAACAATTTAGATATTATCGAAAATGGAAGAGTGGCTGTTATGTGGCTGTCTGAAAGTGAATTGGAGCAGTTTAATTACCAAAAAGGGGATACCGAAGGTTTAGTGAATACTGCTTTGAGTGTAACCGGAGTGAATTTAGCCGTTTTCATGACAGAGAGTAATGGCAAAGTGAAGATGTCTTTTCGCTCGAAAGGCGATCAAGCAGTGAATATTTTTGCGAAAGAAAATTTTGAAGGAGGCGGACATGCCTATGCTTCGGGAGGAATCAGTTTCATTTCTTTGGTAGAAACAATTAAAAAAGTAAAAGATAACGTAGGGAAATATTTGGTATGAAGTTGAGTTTTTATTTCTTGTTTGTGCTTGCACTGCTTTCCGCGTGCGGTGAAGAAGAGACGCCCCAAAAAGAGGTGAATTGGACGAAAAATCAATCCACAGACTTAAACAAAGAAATCACCATTCGCGAAAAAATCGACATTGAACTGTTCATCGATCGTCATCTAACTTGGAAAATGGAAGAAACAGGTTCCGGTTTGTTTTTTTACAAATACGAGGAAGGCAGAGGCCTTGAAGCCGTTTCTAGATCTCGTGCACAAGTGCAATTTAGTATATCTCTCCTCGATGGAACAATGTGTTATGAAACAGGTTCAGACGAAGTTGTTGAAGAGTTCCAGATTGACCACAGTCATGTCGAAACGGGTGTACAAGAAGGAATCAAACGAATGCGGGAAGGTGATAAGGTTAAAATGATTATCCCAAGCCACCTAGCACATGGTTTGTCAGGTGATTTGAACAAAATTCCACCTTTGACACCAATAGTAGTAGATTTATACCTTTATAAAATAGTTCGATGAAGTATTTGACGATAATTTGCGCCGTAGCATTTGCCTTGTTTGCCTGTAAAGACGCGCCACTTGAAAAAGAAGCACCGAAAAAAGAGGTTTCAAAGAAAGACAAAGAAGCAAGTATGAAACCCTTGGGTGACAAGGCGCAGCTCGATTCTCTAGTCATGAGCAACGGCATTAAAATACACTGGATTACACGAGGAACAGGTAGTGAAATCAAGAAAGGCGATTGCGTAGATATTGATTATAAAGTATACTTAGAAAACGGAAAATTGATAGAGGGCAATCACAAATTAAACTTACCGTCATTTCCTTTCGTTGTTGGATTTCAGATGCAAACCAAAGGATGGGATATCGCTATGAAAGAAATGCGAATTGGTGATGAAGTGGAAGTTTTCATTCCGAGTAAATTGGCCAGAGGTGAGAAAGGAATAGAAGGAATGATTCCACCAAATTCAAATAACATTGTTTACATCAAAGCGATTGAAAAGAGAAAACCGACCCGCGAGATAGATGGAAATAAAGTGTACGTTTTTGAAGAAAATACCGAAAATACGACCCTTTTTAATCGAGAAAACACCATCGAGTTTTATTCCATGACGAGTTCAGAAAGTACACCTCGATATTTCAACTCCTATCGTGAAAATCAGCCTTTTAGGATGAAAATGAAGGATGCTGGCCCACTTCCAGGTCTTAAAAAAGCGTTAAATAATGCCAAGAAAGCGGACCGCATGTACATCGTAATTCCACCTTCAGAAGCCTATGGTTCAAAGGGTTATGTTGACTATGTCAAGCCAAATGAACATTTGTTATTTAACATCTTCGTAAACGACGTGTATTAAGAAAGTAACAATTTACCTAACTTTGAATTGCTTTTTAAAACCTCATAGAATTAATGATAAAATATTTCCTGACCCTCACCTTAAGTTTCTTGTTTATAACTACTTATCTTTTCGGACAAGAACCTGTTGACACAATTTATACAGCGAAAGGTTCTGTAATTATGTTTTCAGACAGAACATGGCAGTATCAGGAAGATCTTGAATTCGACGGTGTTTTGAATGAGCATTTACACAATTTAGTAACATCAATGCCTGATTTGGATTTAATTCAGACTTGGGATTCAGATATGTGTTATACTTCAGACCTTCAAAATGACTTATCAAAATTTAATGATACGATTTGGTTGTGTGTGATGAATGATCAAAGTGAAAACTTCGTGATGCCATTTGATGGACAAATCACTTCTCGTTATGGTTACAGAGGAAGTCGTTACCACAATGGTATTGACATCGATTTGGTCACGGGTGATACTGTCAAATCGGCTTGGGATGGAAAAGTGCGTTACGCGAAATGGAATAGTGGAGGTTTTGGTAACTTGGTTGTCGTCCGTCACAACAACGGATTAGAGACTTTTTATGCTCACTTAAGCAAGATTAATGTAGCACCAAATCAAGAAGTAAAAGCAGGTGATTTATTAGGTTTAGGTGGTAACACAGGAGCATCAAGAGGTTCGCATTTGCATTTTGAGGTTCGTTTTTATGATGCACCTTTAAATCCTGAAGAAATTATTGATTTTGAGAATAATGTTTGTAAGGATGACAACTTGATGGTTCATAAAGCCATTTTTCGTCCAGGAGCTAAACCGACGGATATAGAGGAACACGGAGAAAACTTGGCCTCTACCTCAAACAAAGCAGTTGCCTCAACAAAGAAGTATTATAAGGTTCGTTCGGGTGATAATCTTACCCGAATTGCAGCAAGACATGGTACTACAATCTCTCGTTTGTGTAAGTTAAATAAAATTAGCTACAACTCAAAAATTATTATTGGGAGCACATTGCGTATTAGATAAGATTATCGTTTTTTTCAATTCTTAGTGTTCCACGGTTCGTTTTTTTTGTAAATTGAACTATGCAATGCAAGTATCGTGTCATATTATCCCTTGATGGCGGTGGAATTCGTGGGTTAATACCACTAAAAATTCTATACCATATCCAAAGTCAAATTGAAGAAATGGACAAAACTGTCGACATTTCTACTTGGGTGGATGTATTTTCGGCTACGAGCACAGGATCAATTATTGGTGGGGCATTAATGTTGCAAGATGAGGAAGGGAAGGCTAAATTCTCACCCAACGAGATGATGGATTTGTACTGCAAACGTGGTCAGCAAATTTTCAATAAGAACATTGGAATCAATCCAGAAAACTCAATGTATCCTTTGAGTTTTGTCTTGAATCATTTTTTTGGAGGAATAACCATTGAAGACCTTCGAAAGCGTTTTCTATTCGTTTCTTATGATTTAAATTCTGATTCGCAATATTTGTTCACAGATACTGCTGACCGTTTTAGAAGTTTGCCTTTGTCTAAGATTATGATTGCGTGTAGCGCTTTTCCTGGTGTCTTTCCGCCCTTGGAATTGGGCAATTTGCTTTTAGCCGATGGAATAGTTGCAGCAAAAAATCCTTCCGAGTTGGCTTATAATTATGCGCGGATGTTTTATCCCAACGATCCGATTATATTGTTGAGTCTTGGCACAGGACAGAGCGAGTACAATGAAATGGACATTATCGATAAAGAAATGGAACGTGTTCATAGCAACATGACCAAATTGTCCAAAGACGATCCAAATTTGCTCTATTTCCGTTTTCAACCGATTTTAAAAAATCCTTTGCAATCTGAAAGCGTGTCAAACAAGGAGAATATAGATTCTTTATTGAGTGATACCGAATCGTTTATAGTAGAGAAAAAAGCAGATTTCAATCGGCTTTTCACCCTCATGAAAATAAAGGTAGAACAAATGGCATAAGCTTAACATTACTTTACGCCAATTGTTATAACTTTGCCCCCTATGAAAGGAATTCTTTTGTTTTTAGTTGGACTGACTTTGCTTTCTTCTTGCGACGGTTACAATAAAGTTATTAAGTCGGACGACTACACACTGAAATTTGAAACAGCGAATGCGCTGTATGACGGGGAAAGTTATGCAAGAAGCATCGTGTTGTACGAGCAAATTTATCAGCGTTATCCAAAAACCAATCAAGGCGAAGTAGCGTATTACCGAATTGGTAAATCGTATTACAATGTTGAAGATTACTATATGGCTGGTTACTATTTGGGTGCTTATAGCGCGCGTTTTCCATTTAGTACAAAAGCAGAAGAAGCACTTTTTTTATCAGCGCTATGTTCCGTTCAAAATTCTCCAGAACCTTCTTTAGATCCAAATGATACTGAGCTAGCCATAAGAGATTTACAATCTTTTATTGACCGTTATCCCAATTCTACTTTGGTAGATAGTTGTAATCAAACCATAGATGAATTGCGCTACAAATTAGAAGTAAAAGATTTCGAAGCTTTAAAGCATTATTCTAAAACTGAGTATTATCGCGCTGCAGTTGTTTCGGCGAATTCATTTTTAGAATCGTATCCTTTAACGGCCTTCAAAGAAGAGGTGATGTATTTGTTAGTGAAAAATTCGTATTTGCTTGCCATCAATAGTGTTGAGGAGAAAAAAAAGGAAAGAATTGAGGAATCTATTCAAAGATATCGTACCTTTGTCACCGAATTTGCCCAAACTGAGTACAAGCGTGAAGTTGATATCTTCCGCGACGATTTAGAAAAGGCACTTCAAAAAATTAATCAAGGAAAATAATTGTATATGAATTTCAAGAATAGTCCAGCTGAAAAATCAACAATCACAAGAGATACAGTAGAATTCGAAAAAGATTTCGGTAACATCTACGAAGCGATTGTAGCTATGTCAAAACGTTCGAATCAAATCAGCGTAGACATGAAAGAAGAGTTGACGCAAAAGTTGCAAGAATTTGCATCTACTACAGATAACTTAGAAGAGATTTTTGAAAATCGTGAACAGATCGAAATTTCGAAGTTCTACGAAAAAATGCCGAAACCAGTTGCTATGGCAATGGATCAGCTATTGAGAGACGAATTGCACGTCAGAAAAGGCGAAATCGAAGAATAAATGCAAACGAAGCGGATTCTTCTCGGAATAACTGGAGGAATTGCTGCCTATAAGATTGCAAGCTTAGTCAGATTGCTTATTAAATCAGGGGCAGAAGTCAGATGTATCATGACTCCTGCCTCTTGTGATTTTATAACTCCCTTAACGCTCGCCACTTTATCCAAAAACGAAGTTATTCAAGACTTTTGGGACGAAGGAACAGGAGAGTGGGCCAACCACGTTGAATTGGGCATGTGGCCAGATGTATTTCTCATCGCACCTGTAACTGCTTCCAGTATGAGCAAAATGGTACACGGTCAATCTGACAATGTGCTCATGGCGACGTATTTGTCGGCGAAATGTCCTGTGATTGTCGCTCCAGCAATGGATTTGGACATGTACAAGCACCCAACGACGAGTGAAAACTTGAAAGCGCTTTCTGCTCATGGTGTAGATATCATTCCACCCAACAGTGGCGAACTTGCCTCGGGATTGGAAGGTGAAGGCCGAATGGCGGAACCAGAAGAAATTCATAACTATCTTAACGATTTCTTCTCCAAAGGAAAAGATTTCGTAGGTAAAAAAGTCTTGATTACGGCTGGTCCCACGCACGAAGCAATAGATCCCGTTCGCTTTATTGGCAATCATTCTTCAGGAAAAATGGGTGTGGCTTTGGCTAAGTCATTTTTGAAAAGGGGGGCGGAGGTTACCTTGGTACTCGGTCCTTCAAAAGAAAATTGTGAGCATCCGAATCTCACGCTTAAACGAGTAGTTTCCGCTGAGGAAATGCTTGAAATGGTTCAGAAATCGTGGAAATCGTCCGACATTGGTGTTTTTAGCGCCGCTGTGGCCGATTATCGTCCAAAAAAGAATGCCGATCAAAAGATTAAAAAGAATTCAGATGAGTTGACGGTAGAGCTTGTTAAGAATCCAGATATATTGAAATGGGCAGGTGAAAACAAATCTGCACATCAGGTTCTTATCGGGTTTGCTTTGGAGACGGAGAATGAGAGAGTGAACGCAAAAGGCAAGTTGGAGAAAAAGAACCTAGATATTATCGTCTTGAATTCCCTCAACGATTCTGGCGCAGGATTTGCACACAACACAAATAAAATTGCTATCTTCGATAAGCACAATAATTCACAGGATTTCGAGTTAACTAGCAAGAAAGTAGTCGCAGAAAATATCTTGGATTATTTTAAAAATTTTAAAAAAAATGAAAAATAGTTTACTCGTTTTCTTTTTTGTTTTGGGTGGAATTTCGACTCAAGCACAGGAATTGAATTGCAAAGTGGATGTTGTAACGGACGCCTCTTTAGAGGTGACCACCGTTGAAAAAGAAATCTTTGACCAATTGAAACAAACCATTTTCGAGTTGATGAACAACACACAATGGACTAAGGATAAATTTAAAATAGAGGAGCGCATCAATTGCAATTTGGTTATTCAAATCCGTGAAATCCCTTCTGTTGGGGTGTACAAGGGTGAAATGCAAATTCAATCTACTCGACCAAGTTTCAATAGTTCGTACAATACAACCGTGTTCAATTTTCAAGATCAGGATGTCATTTTTGCCTACAGCCGAAATTCACAAATTCTCTATGCACCTAACCAATTTCGTGACAATTTAACGTCCATGTTGGCCTTTTACGCCTATTTCATTATCGGAATGGATTATGATTCTTATTATATGAAAGGAGGTACACCTTATTTTAACGAAGCCCAAAATATTGTAGTGAATGCGCAAACCGCATCTGCACCAGGATGGAAATCCAACGAAACTGGAAAGCGAAACCGGTATTACTTGGTAGATAATGTGCTACACCAATTGTTCGAACCACTACGTGAGTGTAATTATGGTTACCATAGACAAGGTATAGATTTATTGTATTCATCCTTAGAAGAAGGTCGAAAAGGTATTTATAGCAGTTTGGCTAAATTGAACAAGGTGGTTGCCACTAGACCCAATTCTGTGAACTTACTGAATTTCGTGCAAGCAAAAAGTACAGAGTTGAAAAACATTTACGCCGATGCCGATCAAAAGGAGAAGCAAGATTTGGTCACTTTAATGCAACGTATCGATCCGGCGAATGCCTCGAAATACGGTGAAATCCTAAATTAACATGCTAGCAAAGATTTGGATCAAGAACTTTGCGCTCATCCAAGAATTACGGGTTGATTTCTCGAAAGGGTATACTGTAATTACAGGAGAAACGGGTTCAGGAAAGTCTATTTTATTGGGTGCTTTGAATCTGATTTTGGGCGAGCGAGCTGACTTTTCACTAATCGGTCCGGAGGCTGATAAGACCTTGGTCGAGGCTGAATTTGTCATTAAAAATCTTGATTTATCAAAATGGTTCAAAGAAAATGACGTTGATTATGAGGGCAATACTATCGTTAGGCGTGAGATAAACAGAAACGGTCGTTCTAGAGCCTTCATCAACGATACACCTGTATCTTTGGTGCAAATCAAACAATTGACGGAGAATTTGGTGAACATCAATTCTCAACACAATACTTTGGCACTTCGGGATAAGAACTTCCATCTGAATTTATTGGATATTCTATCTGGATTGGAGCCAGAAATCGAAAAATATACGGATCAATTCAACCGTTTAAAAGAAAATCAAAAAAGGCTGAAGTCTTTGATTGAAAAGACAAATCAGGCGGATAGTGATAGAGATTATCTCTTGTTTCAATTGGAAGAAATAGACCTTTTGAATTTGGATAGAACCGATTACGCTTCCCTTGAAAACGAGCTGAATCAACAAGAAAACATGGAAGAGTTGACGACAGCCCTAAGCTTGATAGCAGGGGGGTTGTCAGATGATGGTTCTGTGTTAGAACAGATAAAAAGCATTCAAACTCAGTTAAACAAAGCAAAGTCGACGGATAGTAAAGTAGGTGATTTTGCAACGAGAATTCAATCCATTTTATTGGAATTGGAGGACCTAGAAAATGAGTCGTCGAATTACTTGGAAAAACTAGAAAAAGATCCGCAGAAAGTGTTGGAACTGACAGCTAAATTGGACAATTACAACCGCATATCGCAAAAGCACAAGTGCTCGAATCAAAAGGAATTGGTTGATCTTAAAGCTTCTTGGCAAGAGCAATTGCAAACTTCAACTGAAGGGAGAGCAGAAATCGAGAGATTGACTTTGGAAGTTAACGCGCAAGAAAAAGCAGTTATCGCTTTGGCCGATGCACTGCACAATACTAGAAAGAAAACAGCTCCGCAAATTGAGAAAAAAATTACCTCTCTTTTGGACGAATTAAAAATGCCAAATACAGAGTTGAAGTTAGTTTGAAGTAGTGCAGACAGAACAGTTGAATCAGAGCGGAAACTCCACTGTGGGAATGAAATTTTCCAGCAATGCAGGAATTCCACTTCAAGCGATGGACAAAATTGCCAGCGGCGGAGAGTTGTCTAGATTGATGCTTTCTATCCAGTGTTTGATTTCAGAGATGAAAGCCTTGCCGTCCATTATCTTCGATGAGATCGATACAGGCGTTTCTGGAGAAGTGGCCCAAAAAATTGGTCAATTACTTCGCAGAATGGGCGAGAACCGACAGTTGGTTGCCATTTCGCATTTGCCACAAGTGGCAGGAAAAGCTACAGCTCATATCAAGGTTGAAAAGTCGGAAGTGAATGGACGTGTTCAGTCTAGATTGTTAATACTCAATCAAGAAGAAAGGGTAGAGGAGATTGCGCGATTAATGAGTGGTGAAAAAATCAATGTTGCTGCCCTGACCAATGCTCAGAATTTAATGCAAGAATAATGAAATGGTTTCTCGACGATAAAGTAGAGCCATATTCCACTAAAATATCTCACGGAGATGAAGTTCTCTTTTTTGGCAGTTGTTTTTCGGACAATATCGTTCAAAACGGCCAACATGCAGGATTGAAGTTTCTGAATACAAAGTTTGGAACTATTTTTCATCCGCTTCCTTTGGCACGAATTATTTTAAAAAGTCTAGCGAAAACCATTGAATCAAGTGTTTTCGAACACAACGATCGATGCTATTCTTGGGATGCCAGTTCGAAATGGAACGGGAATGATTCAGATTCGTTTAAGTCGGAAATCGAATCCGAATATGCCAGCTTAGGCAAACAATTAAAAACGGCAAAATTCATCTTCATCACTCTCGGAACTGCCAAGGAATATACCTTGTCAAACGGTTTAGTCGTAGCCAATTGTCATAAAATGCCTGCGGATACTTTTGCAAGTGGCTTGAGTGATTTGAAGAATCTAACTGAAGTCTACACGAATCTAATTCATCAATTACATACTCAGAATCCGAATTTAGAGATCGTTTTAACGGTCAGTCCTGTTCGGCATTCAAAAGATGGTTTGATAACGAACAATAGGAGCAAAGCCCGTTTATTGCTCTTGTGCGAAGAGTTGGCGCAAATGGACAAGGTGAGTTATTTTCCAGCGTACGAAATGATAGTCGACGAATTAAGAGATTATCGTTTCTATTCATCCGATTTGGTTCATCCGAATGAAGAAGGCATCAAGTATGTTTGGAATAAGTTCCGAGAGACCTATTTCGATTCTAAAACGAATGATTTAACGAATAAAGTAAGTAAATACCGAAGTTACTTTGCACATCGACCGATTAATGAGCCAACGGAGAGTGAACAAAATATTCGTTTGAAAAAACAAAACGAACTGGACGATTTTTTACGTCAACATCCTCAAATTTCTTGGAAATAAAAATACTCCGTTGACGGTTCGTAAAATGAAAAAACTCCGTTGGGTCGTACAATTTTACGTCCCGACAGAGTTTTTAGTTTGGTTTATTATTGTTAGTCGATAATCACTGTTACCATTCCTTTGTAGCTTGCCGCTTCACCTGGAAGTGGATTGCTCAAGGATACTTTCCAGATGTAATTTGAGCCATGTTGCGCTGGTTTCCCTGTGCGCTTGTCGATTCCATTCCATCCAGCTGTTTCATCTGTTGTTTCGTAGATTGTTCCACCATCTTTCGGATCGATAACAATCATGGTGAATTTTGTGTTACGTTCCACCAATGCGAAAGGCATAAATGTATTGTATCTTGGGTCGATATCTTGCGGTTTGAATGCCGTTGTCGCCATCAAGTTGTAATCGTTAGTGATGTTGATTTTCTTAGCAGAAAAAGCCGAACATCCCTTCTCGTTCGCTGAAGAAACGGTAATCGTATATTGACCATCCTTGAAGAAGTTGAATTCCGCTTTGTTTCCTGAACGACTCATATTTGCTTGTTTGCACGTCCATTCGATATTGCTATTCGGATCTGCATTCGATACATTAACTTCAGTAGTTGGAATTCCATTGTTGAACAAATGTTCTTCGTCAATTGAGAAATCGATTACTTTGTTTTCGTATACAACGAACTTATTTTCTTTTCCTTTGGAATTGAAGACTTTATACGATCCAAACTCTTCGAAATCAACAGTTTTAGACTCTTTCGGGTCGATGACAACCTGACGTCCGCTCGGGAATTCAATCGTCATACGGATATCAGATGAGTTTGTCACTTTCTTATCCATATATTGACACGTATTCTCAATTTTCGTCAACTCCGTGTTCATTTTTGGAGGAGCAGGAATTACATCAGCTTTATCGTACACTTTGTTGGGCGGTGTAACCAAACTGCTTTGGTCTTTGATGTATTCACCTTCCTTAAAAAGGTTGTCACTATTTAACGATTTCGCAGGAATTGAGGATGTTTTTTGAATATTTCCTTTTGATATCGTTTTATCAGTTGGATTAGCGAGGACATTTGCAGTCGCTGCTTTTTCGTTTGTATTTCCATTTTTAGCATCCGCTGTTTGTGCAGGGCTAACCTTGTTTTCGTTTTTCGTTTCTGTTTGGTTGATTCGTGAGCTATTGTTGTCGGTAGGTTTATTGTTGCTCGCGAAATACCAAAGGGAAGTTCCTCCAACCAAAGCAACAGCAATAATAACTGCTGCCCATGGATTGAAAGGCTTTTTGCCGGAAACAGGCATGGCTTTATCCAACTTCGAGGAAAGTGCATTCCATGCGGCTGGATCATAAGGAACCTCTTGGTTTTGGAGGGCTTCCTTAAAAATATGTTCAAATTTTTGACTCATTGTCGGTAATTATTGGTCTATGGTTGTAAATTTTTCTTTCAATATTTTTTTTAAGTTCATCTTAGCTTTCGCCAAATTGGATTTTGAGGTTCCTTCGGAAATTCCGAGTATCTCACTGATTTCTTTGTGTTTGTATTCTTCAATCACATACAAGTTGAAAACGGCTTTGTAGGCTGGAGAAAGGCCATCGATTGCTAGCATCGCCGCTTCCGCTTTGATACTTGTCAATTCAAATTCTTCTTTTTCCTCGATCGTATTTTCGGTTTGCAGAACAAAATCTTCATCGTTTTCTGTCCGAATTGGGTCTTTCTTCGATTTTCGAATCGCATCTATGCACGTATTTGCAACAATTCGACGCATCCATCCTTCAAAAGAGCCGGTGTGATCGTAACCATCCAATTTGTCAAAGACCTTGATAAAAGCAAGTTGGAGAATTTCCTGAGCATCGTCCTTATCACGGTGGTAGCGCAAGCAAACCCCCATCATTTTTCCGTAAAAGAGTTTAAACAGTTGCTCTTGCGCTTTGCGTTTGTTCGCAATGCAACCATCGATAATCTCTGTTAACTCATTCTTATTTTCCACATTGTCTCTGCTCATTAGACGATAGGTCTTTTCGGGGGTTGCCTTTATATAGGTTTTTTTCAACACATGCTGAAAATCATGCACATTACTCTACAAATAAAATGATTTTCGATACAATATACTTACTTTTGTATCGAATTAATTAGTACAATCGAGAACCAAACAAATTTACGATGAAAGTAACAGTAGTAGGTGCGGGAAATGTGGGTGCAACATGCGCAGACGTCTTAGCACACAAAGAAATTGCCAATGAGATAGTATTGTTGGATATCAAAGAAGGATTCGCTGAAGGTAAAGCTTTAGACATTTGGGAGACCTCTCCTATTAACTTGTATGATTCTCGTACGATAGGTTCAACGAACGATTATTCAAAAACGGCTAATTCAGAAGTAGTTGTTATTACATCAGGTTTACCAAGAAAACCAGGTATGTCTCGTGATGACTTAATCGCGACGAACGCTGGAATCGTAAAATCGGTTACTGAAAATGTAGTAAAGTATTCACCAAACGCAAAAATCATCATTGTTTCCAATCCTTTGGACGTAATGACGTATTGCGCATATCTTTCTGCTAAAGTAGATTCTAAGAATGTATTTGGAATGGCTGGTGTTTTAGACACTGCCCGATACAGAGCTTTTTTGGCGGAAGAATTAAATGTATCTCCAAAAGACATTCAAGCAGTATTGATGGGTGGTCATGGCGATACTATGGTTCCACTTCCTCGTTATACGACAGTTGGAGGTATTCCAGTTACTGAATTGATTTCAGAAGAAAAATTGAATGAAATTATCGAAAGAACGAAGTTTGGTGGTGGAGAAATCGTTAAATTGTTAGGTACATCAGCTTGGTATGCACCAGGTGCGGCAGCAGCTCAAATGGTTGAAGCTATCGTTCGTGATCAAAAACGTATCTTCCCAGTTTGTGCTTGGTTGGACGGTGAATACGGAATGAAAGATATTTACTTAGGTGTTCCTGTAATCCTTGGAAAAGGAGGAATCGAAAAAATCATCGAATTGGATTTGAATGCAGATGAAAAAGCATTGTTGGAAGAATCAGCAGTAGCCGTTAGAGGCGTTATGTCTGTTTTGGATAACATGAATGTTGCAGGATAAATATCTAATATCTCATTATAAAAAAGCCCGATCGAAATGTCGGGCTTTTTTTATTCAATAATTATTGAGACTGTTGACGATGACATTTAACCATTGGCAATATTACTTCGAGTTGGTCAACGTCAATGGTCAATAATAACAGTCAATATTTTATTTCTTATAAAACGGCAATTTTACCACCTTCGCTTTCACACCTTTGTCACGAATAGAAATATAAATATCTGAATCCATGGCAGCATGATCCAAAGTAACATAGCCTAGACCAATTGCGATTTTCATGCTTGGTGACATTGTTCCAGATGTAACGTGTCCAATTTTATTTCCAGCTGCATCGTGAATTTCGTAATCGTGACGGGGAATTCCTCTGTCGACCATTTCGAAGGCAACTAGTTTGCGTTTCACACCTTCTTCTTTTTGTTTCGCTAAGAAATCAGCATCAACGAAGTCTTTCGTGAATTTTGTAATCCAACCCAATCCAGCTTCCAGTGGTGATGTCGTTTCGTCGATATCATTACCATAAAGACAGAATCCCATTTCTAAACGAAGTGTGTCTCTAGCTGCCAAACCTATTGGTTTAATACCGAAATCTGCCCCAGCTTCCAATACCTTAGCATATACTTGAGCAACTTCATTGTTTTTACAATAAATTTCGAATCCACCTGAACCTGTATAACCTGTAGCAGAAATGATAACGTGTTCGATTCCAGCAAAATCAGCTACTTCGAAGTGGTAATATTTGATATCCGACAAATCTATGCTTGATAAAGACTGCATTGCTTCAACTGCTTTTGGACCTTGAATAGCAAGAAGAGAATAATCATCAGAAAGATTTTTCATTTCCGCTTTCATTGAGTTGTGTGAAGAAATCCAATCCCAATCTTTGTCAATGTTTGAAGCATTTACAACCAATAAGTACTGTTCTTCTTTTATCAAATAAATGATCAAATCGTCCACAATTCCACCTTTTCCGTTCGGCATGCACGAGTATTGTGCTCTTCCAACTGTTAATGCGGTCGCATCATTCGTCGAGATTTTTTGAATTAAATCCAAAGCCGTTGGCCCAGAGATTAAAAATTCACCCATGTGACTCACATCAAAAACTCCTACTGTGTTGCGCACTGTTTCGTGTTCTGCATTGACTCCTTCGAATTGAACCGGCATATCGAATCCAGTAAAAGGAACCATTTTTCCGCCCATGGCGATGTGTTGATCGTTTAATGTTAGTTTTTTCATGGTGTAATTAATTTGAGGACAAAAATAATGAACTATTGGAATAGTTTGAATGTTCCTTTTGATTGATGATTAAATCGTGCCTGGTTTTAAGGGGTGGATTTAGTTTAGGAGTACATCAATAGCCCGTCAATCTTCAAAAAGTTGTTCGGCAATTAGCGAACTGCTAAATATTATATTTTTCGAAATTAGATTTGAAACCCCGTAATTAGAAATCCGCTAATCCAACATTTATTCACACATCTCCGCCAGCCTCTGTCCAACCAATGTTCCAATTGCAACGCCCATGCCGCCCATGCGAACACCGATGCAAACCCGAGAATCAACGCGTTTTATTATCGGTTCTTTTTTGTTTCCTATTCCCATAATTCCAGCCCAGCGATGTTCTATTTCAAAGGTTGTTTTTGGCAAGATTATTCGCTTCAATTTCTCTTCAATGGCACTTTGAATTTCTTGTGTAATAAAAAGTTCGGTCGTTTCTTCCTTTTTAAAATCAAGGTTTCGTCCACCACCGATTAGTAAGCGATAACCAACATTTCTGAAATAATAGTAGCCACTGTCGATATGAAATGTCCCAAGTGTTTTTAAATCAGGCATTTCCTTTGTTATCAAAACTTGGGCACGAGCCGGTCGAATCACAGTTTTTTCATCAATTTCAGGTGTAAAACCATTGGTGCAAATCACCAAATTACTCGATTTTAATTCGCCGTAGTTTGTCTCTAATATCACATGGTTTGTATTGGAAGAATAGGACTTCATTTCCACTCCTCGTAGAATCGTAATTCCGGAATCTTGCGCACGTTTGATTGCCGTTTGAATTAAGAGAGAAGTATCCAGTTGACCTTCCAATTTATTCTTGAAGGCAGAATCCAAATTTTCGAATCCAAATCTTTTACTGGCCTCTTTGTCTTCCGCATAAACATTTGCTTCTCCTGTGATCGATTTCAAGGCAAGGTTTAGTTCTTTTAGCTTAGACCGAATTTCCTCCGTATCTGTTTTATTCTCCATCAAGTCCCACGAACCGAGCGTTTGCAAGTCGATTTCTTTTTCCCCTAACCAGTTTTTAAGGGCTTGAAGGCCTTTCCAGCGCATTTCTACTGTTTTCCAAACTTCCATTTCTGGCGTATTAGATAAATCGTCCATTATTTCGCTGGGTGATCCAAAACAGGCAAATCCAGCATTTTTTGATGAAGCAGTAAAGGGTAGTACACCTTTGTCAAGAACAAGAATTTTGGCTTTTGGATGCGTTTTTTTTAAATGAAATGCAGTGCTAAGTCCCACAATTCCAGCGCCAACGACAATGAAGTCGAGATCGCTGGTTAACCACTTTTGCTCCCAAAAAGAAACGTTAGAAAATTCAAATTGCATGCAGTAAAAATACTTTAAACTTTTAGTCCTGAAGAATTCGATTCTTATAAGGTGTAAAACCACCTCATTTTTCCGATATTTGTTCATTAAAATAAAAATGGAATGTTTTTTGAACGTTTTTTGTATCGAATTGTACAGCATAGCGTTAACACATTAGTATGAGAATAATTCTTGCATTTTTCTTGCTCATTTTGAGCGTCTTAAGCTTTGGTCAAACCGTACAATTCGACTATGGTGGACAAATCACCAATTATGAAACGGGTAAAAAAGAAACAGGAGTAAAAGTCACTGTTACATCAAACGGAGTGACGCTAGCTACTTCAGTAACGGCGAGCAATGGTAAGTACATTATAAAATTTGATTCACCTGCTCAATCCAAGTACGATATTGTTTTTTCGAAAGCGGGATTTGTTTCTAAACGTGTGAGTTTTGATTTGAAAGACCTGAATACAGATGGGATGAAGGACGGCCTAAAATTAAGTCCTTTGGAAGATTTGAGTTTAGAAATATTCCCTGTAAAACTAGATATTGATTTTTCCTTTCTTGAAAATGAGCCTGTTGCCTTGTTCACAGCTGATAGTAAAAGCACGAACTTGAAGCTCGATGTTTCTGCCAGTCAACGGATGAAGCAAAAAATTGAAGGTTTGTTGGATAATTCGGCCAATACGTTTGACAATACAGACGTCAAATACAACGATGCGATCACCAAAGGGGATTCGTTTTTCAAGGAGAAGAAGCTGGAAGAAGCTTTAAAACAATTTGAAGCCGCAGCCTTTTTAAAACCAAAAGAATTTTATCCACAAAAGAAAATTGCTGAGATTGATGCTTTATTGAAAGCAAAGACAAATGAGAGCTATGGTCAAAATGAAACTGATCAGCAATACAACAATTACATCAAAGCGGCGGATAATTTCCGTGACGAGAAAAAGTATACCGAAGCACTTTCGAAGTATCGTGCAGCTATGCGGGTGAAGAATGAGCAATATCCGAAAGATGAAGTTGCGAAAATTGAAAAATTAACGAATGAACTAGCCTCTACCGAGCGAATAGAACGCGAGTATTTGGCGGCGATCACAGCTGCTGATTTGGCTATGACCTCTAAGCAGTACGATCAAGCGATTAAGCAATTCATCACAGCTTCGGGTATCAAACCGGACGAAAAATATCCAAAAGATCAATTGGCTTTGGCGCAAAATGCGTTAAAAGAGCTCGCAGATAAAGAGGAGTTGAATAAAAATTATGATGCTGCCATGAAGGAAGGTGCTTCAATTTTCACGCAATCAAAATTTGCAGAGGCGAAGGCGAAGTATATAGAAGCTTCTGGATTGAAGCCTCATGAAAGTATGCCAAAGGAACGCATTAAAATGTGCGATGATCAATTGGGAAAATTGGATCAGGCGAAGAAAATCGAAGAAGAAATAAATGCGTTGTTTGAACAAGGGCAGGAGCAGATAGATGCTAAGACCTACACAATGGCCAAAGCGACATATAAGAAAATACAGAGTTTAGATCCAAAAAAGAACTTGGCCAAAGTGAAATTGGATGAAATTGAGCGTTTTATTAAAGCAGATGAGGATGCAAAGAATTCTGAGGCACGATTTGCGAAGTTTGTTAAAGATGCTGATGCTGCTGTATTAAAAGAAGATTTTGCCTCTGCTAAACAAAACTATGGTGCTGCCTTGGAAGTAAAACAAGACAAACCTGTTCAAGATAAATTTGATTCCGTCGTAAGTAAAATTAAGAACATTGAAGCTAAAGTTCTTGTGAAAAACGAGTACGACGAATCCATGGCAGCAGCCAAAAAGCTATTTGATGAGAACGAATTAGAAAAGGCACGATTGAAATATCAAAATGCAGCAAGTATTGATTCTACACAAATAGAGCCAAAGCTTCGTATTGATCAAATTGACGCACGATTGAGCAAGAAATCGGTTGAGGAAAAGAAATTCAGAGCCTTAATCGATAAAGGAGATGTATTTGTGCAACAAGAAAGATATTTAGAAGCGATCAAAGAATTTGATAGTGCGTCTGAAATGCGTCCGACGGAATCAGAGCCAAAAGAAAAATCTGCAGAAGCAGCGAGATTGGCCCGTGAATCTAAAGAAAACGACAATAGACAATTTGAGAGAATTTTAAGTGCTGCGCGAACAGCTATCGATTCGGTGGATTATAAAAAAGCGACGGATTTAGTGAATCGTGCTATAACGAATCGCGCACCAAGTTTACGTCCAACTGATTCTCGTCCGGAGGACATGTTGAAGGAAATAAACACGCTAGAAATAGCACAAAAAAACTATGACAACTTAATTGCTACTGCTGAAAATGCGGAGGCCGCGGACGATCTTAAAACGGCCATTGAAACGTATCGAAAAGCAGGCGACATTAAACCGAAAGAAACACTTCCTCCGGCTAAAATAGTGGAATTAAGCAATGTGTACAATGATTTGTTTAGTGCTGCCGAGAGAGAACGCAAATATGCTGAGAACTTCAAAAAAGGAGTGTCAGAAATGAACATAAAAAGCTACAATTTGGCTTTGGCTAGTTTCCAAAAAGCGAAAACATTCAAGCCAGATGACCAAGTGGTACAAGATAAAATTTCAGAAGTTCAACAGATATTAGATGACCTAGCAAATGCTTTGGCGAATGACAAAGAAAGAAAAGCGCAAGTAGATGCTCTAATCAAGGAGGCAAATGGATTGTTTGATAGGAGAGACTGGAGTCAAGCGAAGTTAAAGTATCAGCAAGTTGTTGCGCTTGATACTGAGCAACCGTATAGCACATCGCGAATAGCGGAGTGTGATGCCAAATTGCAAGAAGAGAAAAATGCCGTTGCGGATGCAGATTATAAAGAACTGATTGCTCAAGCGGATAATAATTTTGAGAAAAAGGATTTCTTGCGTTCGAAGGAATTGTTTGAAAAAGCAAATTCGTCGAGACCCAGTGATCCATATCCAATCAAAAAGCTGGCGGAGTTGGAAAGAATCTTGAACCCAACGATAGTCAAAACGTCTAGCTTAGAGGCACTTGGTGATGTTTATACAGGCGAAGATTCAGAATTGGACTTAGTAAAGGCAGAACAAACACGCAAGAATAAAAAATCGGATGAGTTTTTGAAGACGAAGAATTCTGCGTTGGCACAAATGGAATTGGAAAATCAAAAATTACAGGATAAAACGTACAAAACACAAGCTG
>OCVQ010000265.1_pt1 | contig 47965 bp, 82 predicted proteins | sample 1539061 | NCBI WGS metagenome assembly OCVQ01 (sample SAMEA3355526, study PRJEB22509) | marine metagenome | biome: marine; feature: river plume; material: water | place: USA | collected 2010-08-08 | depth 0.5 m | reverse complement strand
TCGTTGGTTCAGCTCCTGCTGATGGTCTTGCAACTGCAAAAACCAACCAGTATTACAGAATTTTTAGAATTGACAATATTCTGGCATAATAAAGACTCTAGTAATAGAGCAACTGGGAGCGGCTTCGGCCGCTCCTTTTTTATGCTTAAAATGAAAAGAAGTATAAATAGATGTGTATCGCGGGATATGTGAGAGTCTCCCCATACACTCTAGAAACAAACAGGAGTTCCAGCATGAATATTTATATACCTACCGAGGAAAAGTGTTTAGAACACTATAATCCCGATTACGTTGCACCATCTATGGAAGAAATGATGGAAGGTGCAGCCCGTACTAATTTAGGCCATCCACAATTTGGTTCAGATAATGGTATGTATGGTCAGAAACAATCTAATGAACAAAAGAAAGCCGTGGGTCAATCTGCAAAAGAAAGATTTACAGGAGTACCAAAGTGGTATAAAGTTACGAATCCTGTCATGCACGGCAAAGATAATCCCAGAGCACGTAAGATACATGCTGAAGGTAAAGTTTATGAGACGATTATAGAATGCTGTAATGCATATGGATTCAAAAACCATAATGCTATAAGATACAGATTGAACCACCCTAAATGGACAGAATGGTATTATCTTTAACTGTATAATAAAAAAGGGAGGGGAATCAACCCCTCCCAACCAAAACTGGGCAGTTTCGACTGCCCTTTTTTTATTCTAGGGCTTCTGCACAGTCACAGTCTGAAACATACTCAGCCCAGACTGAGTCGTAACCAATATCCATCTGAGCTTTCCATTCTCCAATTTTTTCAGGACGATCTAGCGCAATTGCAATAGCAACAAGTGCAATAAACTTGAGGATGTTGTTGAAGTATTGACTAAATGTCATTTAGCTTCTCCTTTGATCGCTGCGATGGCAGCAAGCGCATCTAGGTAGTAGGTGTGTGCCATGTAGTCACCCTTTGCTCTGTCGTGGATGGTTTCAAACCAATCTACCGCCTTCGCTAGCTCGGCAGTCAATGTTTCGATGCGGTTGGCGGCATCACGGGCGTCCCCGACAGTCACATTTTCGAAGTCTCGCAGCCGTGCGGTCAGTTCTGTGTCAGTCATTAGTTCTTCTCCTCAAAGAAGGTTTCGATGATAGCACCAGCAAACACGATTACAACCAAAAAAATAACAGGGATGATTGCAGCAGTCATTAGAAGTCACTCCAATTGATTGTCATACCAACTTCGCGTTCTGCGTTACGCTTAGCAGATTCGAAGTCTGCAAAAGGACCAGCGGAGGTGAAGTCATCGTCTAGACGACCTTCGGGGGTGAACAGCATATATTTTCCAGCATGGTTCTTGTTGATGATCACAGGTTTGATCGAGTTGGTGGCGGTATGGACGTTGCCGTTGGTTTCGAAGGTCATCATGGTTGTGTTCCTCTGTTGATATAAACAGTGTAATACTTTTCAAAAGGAATGTACACAGTTATTTTCGCTTTTTGTGCACTTTTTTTCATATAAATAGTGTTAATCAAATAGAGGATTAGTCATGGCTACCACAGAGTCAACATTAGAATCTACAAATTTTCTACAGCCAACAGGTTTTAAAGTTGTAGTGCTTAGAAAAAGATTTAAAAATTTAGAGTTTTTTGCCCAAACAGTTACGCATCCAGATTTATCATCAAATCCTTCATCTATTCCCTTCCGTGGAAGAAATCCGTGGGCTCCTGGAGATTCTCTCGATTACGGTACACTTACCATTGAAGCAATCATGGATGAAAAGATGAATATATATAAAGAGATGCATGATTGGCTAATAAAAACAGTAACAGATCCATATAAAACTGCAGATAAAATTACAGTCAATGATCAAGATATTACTTCTTATGATATTAGTCTCATGGTATTGAGTAGTCATAATAATACTACAAATACGATCAAATATAAAAATTCATTTCCTATTTCTATTGGTTCAGTAAGTTTTCAGTCAACCACTGATGCTGTACAATATATCACATTCCCAATTACTTTCAGATATAGTGATTTTACAATTACTGAATAACATGATATAATTTAATTATATAATTATGGAGTATACTATGAAATACCTTGAAAAAATCCTTGAAATGTGGGAAAAAGATTCTAAGATTGATTCTTCATCATTGGATGAAGCTTCTAGGCAGACTCCTATGCTACATGCAAAATACTTGCCACTGTTGGCTGAATCTAAAATTACTATGAGAAGATATGAAGCAGAGCAGAAAATCCTACTAAAAGATAAATGGCTTTACTATAATGGGAAAATGACAAGAGAACAAATCGAAGCCAAAGGTTGGGCATTTGATCCGTTTGAAGGTTTACGCGTATTAAAAGGAGAAATGGATTATTACTATGATGCAGATCTTGATATTCAGAGATCCGAAGAAAGAATCCACGAATGGAAAATTATAGTAGAAACGCTAACTGAAATTGTAGACAATATTAAATGGCGACATCAGACTATTGGTAATATTATTAAATGGAAAATGTTTGAAGCCGGTGGATAATTTATTCCACAGACTTCACTTCTAAAATTCTATTCATAGATGGAAATACGCTATTTGTCATCGCTCGGTATTCAAAGTATAATTGTTCACTCTCAAATTCAATAGTCCTAGTAAGCACTTGATTAATTTCATCCCATTCTAATACAATATTATTAATTGTATTGAGTAAACTATCCCTATTATCTACCCAAACTGGATATGCGACCTCATCAAATAGAGCAATACTTTCTTCGAATGTAAAATTGTCATCTATCAAAGCATTTTTTGCCTCTTCAAAACTATAAAATAGTTCATTTAAAGATTTTAATTCCTCAGTTATTTTATAAGGCATATTCAACTCCCTTTTTCATTGTATTTATGGTTATATATACTTCATGGACATATTAAAAGTAAAAAATAAAAACCACTCTGTTATGCACATCGGCTGCGATTTTGGCATTGCTAATGAGCTTAGTGAATTCTTTTCGTTTTTTGTACCAGGTTATAAGTTTATGCCTATGTACAAAAATAGAGTATGGGATGGAAAGATTCGACTTTTCAACATCCAAACGATGGAACTTCCTGTAGGATTATTTCCATTCCTAAAAGAGTTTGCAAAGCCTCGTAACTATAAAATTGAAGTAGAGCATAATAATTTTTATGGAAGACCTGATACTCAGGTTGATATCGATCCTAACGAAATAAAGGAGTTTATCGATGGGCTCGAACTACAATCACGTGGCAAGTCAATTGGAATCAGAGACTATCAGTTCGATGCAGTATGCGAAGGACTACATAGAAAAAGGGCAGTACTCATTTCCCCTACAGGATCTGGAAAATCACTTATTATCTATACCCTGGTCCAAAGATACCTTTGCAGTTTACGGCAGAAAAGTAGGAAAGTCCTTATTATTGTACCAACAACTTCATTGGTCGAACAGATGTACAATGACTTCGCCGATTACGGTATGCCAGCCGAAGACGTCGTCCACAGGATTTATTCTGGCAGAGATAAAGACACAGACAAAGACATCGTTATTTCAACTTGGCAGTCAATCTATAAGTTACCGCCGAAGTGGTTTGAACAATTTGGTGCTGTCGTTGGTGATGAATGTCACGGGTTCAAATCTAAGTCTCTAACCACTATTATGGACAAATGCAAAGAAGCCGAATATCGTTGGGGAACAACAGGAACTCTTGACGGTTCACAAACCCACGAACTCGTACTTCAAGGACTTTTTGGAAAGATATATAATGTAACGACCACTAAAAAACTTCAGGACGAAGATACGTTAGCAAAATTAAATATTACTATTTTGCTACTAAAACATCCTGAGGAAGTTAGAAAAAATTGGGGAACACAAGATTACCAATCCGAGTTGGACTATATTGTTAGAAATGATTCTCGTAATAGGCTTATTACTAATCTTTCTTTAGATCTTGAAGGAAATAGTCTGGTACTATTTAACTTTGTTGATAAGCATGGTAAACCTCTTTTTGACATGATCCGCGATAAGGCTCATGAAAATCGAAAAGTGTTTTTTGTATCCGGTGATACTGATACCAGCGATAGAGAAGCAATTAGAAAAATAGTAGAGACTCAGAAAAATGCAATTATCGTGGCATCACTTGGTACTTTTTCTACTGGTATTAACATCCGCAACCTTCACAACATCATTTTTGCTTCCCCGAGTAAATCACAGATTAGAGTATTACAGTCCATTGGTAGAGGATTAAGAAAATCTGATGATGAATCTATAGCTAAACTTTTTGATATTGCTGATGACTTACATTGGAAGGGTAAAGAAAACTATACTTTATCTCATGCCGGTGAAAGAATTAAAATGTATATAAAACAAGAATTCGATTATAAAATTTATGAAGTGGACCTCAAATGACTGAAGTAAAACAATTAAAACTCATCAGTGGTGAAGAGGTAATTTGTGAACTAGTAGCCATTGAAGTAGATGATTATGACGCTGAGGTTATGGTAATTAGAGCCGCATATAACATTATTTCTCAAGAAGACTTTGAAAACAAATTTAGATACTATACATTCAGACCTTTTATGGCTCAAATCATTGACCCGTCACATATTTTAGTGTTAAATTCAGGATCCGTACTTTGTATGACTAATCCTGCTACAAATGTATATGATCAGTATATAGAATATATTGAACACTTCAGAAAAGAAGAGCGATCAAAAGAACACGAGCAAGAAAAAGATCTTTTTGATGAAATAATGGAAGAAAGTGAAAAGGACGAAAAGATTGTCAAATTTAATCCAAAACTTCATTAGTATACTACCCACCTCAAAAAGCACTCTTTTATTATACCACTGAATTACTGATTTGTAAATAGAGAAAATTAAAAAAAATGACAATTGTAACATTAGGATGTTCTTTTACAGATTGCTATCATAGAGATATTAATCCATGGCCAAAAGTCATAGAGAATAAGACTGGCATACCTGTTATTAATTATGGGATAAGCGGGTCTGGCAATAAGTATTCATTTGATGCTTTTATTAATCATTTAAAAAATGATAAAGAAGTTGATACTGTGTACTGGCTTATGACAGAATTTGATCGAATGGATACAATAGGACTATGGAAACCCAAAGTATTTAACAGATATTTTACTCTTAAGCCTTATGCAACTGGCAAAAACCCTGAAAACTTTTTAAATAAATGGATTAGTGCCAAGTCAAAAGTAACAGGTGAAGTTGAAAAAGAAAATCAAGATTTATTGAGAATAAAAAGAGAAATTCGTTTAGGTCGTATAATGTACGAAAATATTTCTCCTCTGGAATTTTTTGATTATAATTTAATGTTAATACATTTAACTCAAAAAGTATGTAAAGAATATGGTATTAAATTAAAAATAGCATCTGGATTAAGACCTTTATATACGCATGATTCAGAAGAAATTTCTTATATTCTAAAATCAAAATATAATAAAAACATAGATTTTAGTTCTATTATTGGTTACCCATTTTATAAAGAAGCCGCAGGAATGTGCGTTGTGCAGGTAAAAAATTGGGATACTGAATATAGTATATCTCCGACAGACAATCATCCAGGTCAAAAAGGATCTGATTTTATTGCAGATTTGTTTTTAGGAGAGAAGAATATTTTAGACTATAGATAAAAAATGTGTACAACCCCTTGATCCTATGATATTGTAGGATAGATATGTTAGGAGTATATGATGAAACCAAAAGATAAACCACATTATGTGAATAATAAAGAATTTAGTCAGGCAGTTGGAGAATATACTACTGCCGTAAAAGAAGCTGAAGCTGCCGGAAAAGAAATTCCAAAAGTAACTAATTATATTGCCCTTTCTTTTTTAAAAATTGCTGAGGGATTATCTCATAAAGTTAACTTTATTCGTTACACTTATAGAGATGAAATGGTAATGGATGCAGTTGAAAACTGCCTTAAAGCTATCCGAAATTATGATATAGAAGCTGCTACACGTTCTGGGAACCCAAATGCTTTTGCATATTTTACTCAAATTTGTTGGTATGCTTTCTTACATCGTATTGCCAAAGAAAAAAAGCAGCAAGATATTAAGATTAAATTTATTTCACAAAGCCCATTTGAAGAATTTGCTCTTGCAAATGCAGATGAAGTTTCTATTCAAGCAGCCCATGCTTTCGTTGATCAATTAAAAGGTAAAATTGACCAACTAAAAGAAAAAGACACTTACTTTGATTCTATCGTAAAAGAAGAAAAAAAGAAAGAACGTAAAAAACGTGATGTCGTTTCTTCAAGCAGTGATTCCGATCTAGGAGAAATCTTTGGATGAAAACTGTTTTACTAACCGGTGCCGAGGGTATGATCGGTTCTTATCTAAAAGAATATTTGATTGAAAATGATTATTCAGTAACTTCATTTGAAGGTGATGTGTGTAATCAAAAAGAATGGAACAAGTATGACAGACACGATTATGTGATTCATCTTGCTGCATTTGCTGGAGTTAGAGATTCTATAAATAATCCAGAACGTTTTTATGATAATAACGTTGGCGGAATGGAATGCGCTGTTAATTTTGTTCAAGGGACTAAAACTAAATTCCTTTATGCATCTTCATCGAATGCTAAGGAATGGTGGACAAATCCTTATGCGGCTACGAAAAAAATGAATGAATTACAGGCTCAAGCATTATCTAGATCTGTAGGAATGCGATTCCATACTGTTTGGCCCGGTCGAGAAGATATGCTTTACCGTATGCTTGAACAAGGCCGAGTAAAGTATATTAATGCCGAACATTTCAGAGATTTTATTCATGTGGAAGATCTTTGTTCTGCGATATTTACAATCATGAAAAACTATAATAAAATAGATTCTGTAGTGGATATTGGCACGGGGTTGACTGTACCTGTTTTATTACTTGCTCAAAAGTTTGGATTTGAAGGCGAGATTCGTTATGATGCAACCCCAAATGAACGAAAAGTCACAGTTGCTGATATTGAATATTTAACCAAGCTTGATTGGAAACCTACAAAGGATATTTTACAATGAAATTGGCGATTTTAAATGATACTCACGCTGGTATACGCAATTCATCTGATATTTTTGCAGATAATGCTGATCTTTTTTACACCGAGTTTTTTCAATATTTACGAGAAAATAAAATCACGCGTATCATCCATTTGGGTGATGTATTTGATAATCGTAAGTTCATTAATTTTAAGTCACTTCATCGCTTCAGGAAGTCTTTTCTTGCAAAACTGCGAGAGTACGGAATGCACATGGATGTCATTCCTGGAAACCACGACACCTTTTATAAAAACACTAATGAACTGAATGCATTAAAAGAATTACTTGGTCACTATATGGGTGAAGTTACTATCCACATGGAACCAAATGTTCTCAATCTTGATGGTTTCAAACTTGCATTGCTTCCGTGGATTTGTCAAGAAAACTATGAACGGTCAATGGAATTCATTAATACATGTAAAGCTGATTGGTTGGGTGGACATCTTGAATTAATCGGATTTGACGTTTTACGTGGAGTTCCATCACACGGTGGATTAAATCATAGTATTTTTTCTAGATTTGAAAAAGTAATCTCTGGACACTTCCACGTCGGTTCTGAGAAAGACAATATCCACTATCTTGGCTCTCAGTTTGAATTTTTCTGGTCAGATGCTGGTGATGAAAAGGGTTTTCACGTACTCAATACTGAAAATAGAGAACTGACAAAAATCGTAAATCCACATACTCTTTTCGAACGTATCGTATATGATGATTCAAAAGTTGATTATACAATGTATGATGCCAGTCATCTAGATGGAAAATTTGTAAAGGTTGTAGTAATCAATAAGTCTGACCTGTTTACATTTGACCGGTTTATTGATAAGATACAATCACAGAAGATCCATGACTTGAAAATCGCTGAGAATTTTAATGAATTTATGGGCGAAAACGTAGAAGATGAAGCAGTATCCGTTGAAGATACTGGTGAACTTCTTGATAGTTACGTAGAAGCTGTTGAAACTGATTTGGATAAAGATAAGCTAAAGATGAACATGCGCAATCTATTAGCAGAAGCACAGGCATTGGAGATTGCATGATTTTCTTCAAGACACTTAGATGGAAAAATTTTATGTCTACCGGTAATGCTTTTACCGAAATAGACTTAACTTCAAATAAATCAACTCTCATTGTTGGACATAATGGTGCTGGTAAATCCACGATGCTAGATGCTATGTCATTTGCGCTGTTCGGTAAACCGCATCGTAATATTAACAAACCACAATTGGTCAATTCTATCAATAATAAAGATTGTATTGTTGAGATTGAATTTTCAGTTGGTAAGGCTGAGTTTAAAATTGTCAGAGGTATTAAACCACAAATTTTTGAAATCTGGAAAAATAATATTTTAATTAACCAGGATTCACATTCAAAGGAATACCAGAAAATCCTTGAGCAAAACATTCTGAAACTGACTCATAAGTCTTTCCATCAGATTGTAGTTCTTGGTAGTTCATCATTTATTCCCTTTATGCAACTATCTGCACAAAACCGCAGAGAAGTGATTGAAGATCTTTTAGATATTAATGTATTCTCTAAAATGAATATTCTTATTAAAGAAAAGAACTCTACATTAAAGGAAAAACTAAAGGATATTGGATATCAACTTGATTTAAAAAAGAATCAAATCGATTCCCAGCGCAAATATATCCGTGATATTACTGCAATGAATGAGGAGGAAATTAATGCAAAAATGGCCCAAATCCAAGAAGCACAATTTGAGATTTCCAATCTTCAATCAGATGTCCTGGAAGCATCAACTTTTATTGAAAAAGAACAAGAAAAGGTTAATGCCGAACTCAAAACTGCGCATGATCGTAAAGCAGGTCTTCTTCAATACAAAGCCACATTTTCATCCAAAATTAAATCTGTTGTTAACGACGCAAAATTCTATGAAGAGAACGATGCATGCCCAACATGTTCTCAACAAATCACGGAAGAAATACGAGCTTCTAAACTAGTATCTGCTAAATCAAAGGCCATGGAACTTCAATCTGCTATTCGTAAAGTTGACGAAGAAGCTGAAACAGTTACATTAACAATTGAAAAGTTCACAGTTTCGGCAGAAAACATCCGTGAAAAACAATCAATGATTCACGCAAATAATCAAACAATCGAACGTTTGCATGGCAATATTAAATCTTTAAATAGCGATATTGCCCGCCTGACGTCACGTACGGGAGATCTGGCTAATGCAAATTCTGAATTAGCTGATATGAATGCTGATAAAGATCGGTTTATGGAAGATCGACTGAAATTAAATGAAGAGCTTTCATATAATTCTGTTATGGCCGAGATGCTAAAAGATACAGGTATTAAGACAAAGGTTATTAAGCAGTACATTCCCATCATCAATAATCTGGTGAATAAATATCTGCAGATCTTGGACTTCTTTGTGCATTTCAATTTGGATGAAAGTTTTCAAGAGACTATTAAGTCCCGTCATCGTGATGCTTTTACCTATGATAGTTTCTCTGAAGGTGAAAAGCAGCGTATTGACTTGGCACTTTTGTTTACTTGGCGTATGATCGCTAAGATGAAAAACTCTGTTGCCACTAACCTATTAGTACTAGATGAAACGTTCGATTCGTCTTTGGACCATGACGGTGTCGAAAACCTGATGAAAATCCTTTATTCTTTGGATGATGATACGAATGTATTCGTTATCAGTCACAAAGGTGAAATTCTTGAAGGTAAGTTTAAGAACAAACTGGAATTCTTCAAAGAGAAAAACTTCTCAAAAATGAAAGATTTTGGTTTACAAGCAGCATAATCTGCTATATAATAATCTATATCATGAAAAGGATCAAAAATGAAACTTACAGATTATACAACTCAAGTTCTTAAGAACTTCTCCGGTATCAATAGCAATATTGTAATTAGTTCCGGTAACCAAGTGTCTACTATTTCAGAAGCAAGAAACATTCTTTCGACTGCTAAAGTAGATATTGAATTCCCAGCCAATTTTGGCGTTTACGATTTGAACGAATTCCTAGGTGTCCTATCGCTAGTTGATGAACCTCAGATTAAATTTGAAGAAAAGTACGCAGTCATTTCTGACTCTACCGGCCGTTCAAAAATCAAATACTTTTTTACAGACATTGATATGCTTACTTCGCCCAATAGCACTATGCTATCTAAAGCTGTTTCCATGTCTGACTTTAACGTAAACTTTATTCTTGATCAAGATACCTTGAATAAGATCAAAAAGGCCACATCTGCCCTCGGTCATACATCAGTATCGATTACGGCATCAAATGGTGCAATTGCTCTGACTGTATTTGACCCTGAAAATGCTACGTCAAATACCTTTACTATTGAATTGGCTGGTACGTATGAGGATAGCAATTTTAATTTCATCCTCAACATTCAAAATTTGAAAATCCTTCCTGGCGATTATAACGTTGGATTGTCTTCTAAACTTATGTCCAAGTTTTCACATACTGAAAAAGATGTAAACTATTGGATCGCCTTGGAAAAAACCTCAACTTACGGAGAATAAAATGAATAAACAGATTACTGATATCTCTAATCGCGTTGCTCGTAGTACTATTGCTGTTATTGATACAGTTGTTCAACGTGGCGGGTTTCGTGGTGAAGAACTTACTACAATCGGCCAATTGCGCGATCAATGTGTACAATTGACGGCGCTTTGTGAAAATGCCCAATTGGATGAGTCTAATACAAAATAATTTACATTTACTCCTGACTATTATATAATGATTTTGCACTTGAATTGGAGTAACTATGTCTAAAGACTTTCTCTGGGTAGAAAAATATCGCCCTAAAACAATTTCTGAAACTATTCTTCCTAATCGTTTGAAGGATGTATTCAGAAAAATGGTAGAAACAGGTGAGCTACAGAATATGTTGTTCACCGGTTCTGCCGGTCTTGGTAAAACCACGGTGGCTAAAGCTCTATGTAATGAGCTTGGCTTGGATTATATTGTCATCAATGGATCTGAAGAAGGTAACATTGATACCCTTCGCGGTAAGATTAGGCAATTTGCTTCAACTGTTTCATTTTCTGGTGGCTACAAAGTAGTTATCCTAGATGAGGCAGATTATCTAAATCCGCAATCAACCCAACCTGCTCTCCGTGGTTTTATCGAACAGTTCTCTAGTAACTGTCGATTTATTCTCACTTGTAACTTTAAAAACCGTATCATTGAACCTCTCCACTCTCGTTGTGGCGTCTATGAATTTAATGCTACTAAGCAAGAACTTGTTGAACTTGCCGGACAAATGATGGAACGCCTGAAGATGATTCTTCATGGTGAAGAAATTGTATTCCAGCCTAAAGATCTTGCTGATATTATCATGAAGCATGCGCCCGATTGGCGTCGTACTTTAAACGAAGTGCAACGTGGTACTGTGTCAGGTACTCTAGTTGCTAATGCCACTCAGTCTGGTTCTGACCGCCAGTTTGATGAATTGTTTGCTTCTATCAGAGACAAAGACTTCAAAGGCATGCGCAAGTGGGTAGTAAATAATATGGATATCGATACATCTGCAATTATCCGTGGAGTATATGATCGCATGATGGATAAAGTCCAAGCTCAATCGATTCCACAACTTGTATTGATCCTTGCAGACTATCAATATAAAGCTGCATTTGTAGCAGACCATGAACTAAATCTTGTTGCATGTATGACTGAAATTATGTCAGAGGTACAAATTAAATGAGACTTTTAATCGCTATAGTTGCCATTTGGCTTTTAGCATATAATGATGCCCAACTATTTAGGGCATTACACTCATCAATAGTAGAGGCACTTCATGACAGAAATTCAAACTAAATTTGGCGGTATTGATACGTGCACCATTTTTGATTTCGAGACATTGTCTCAAGATCCTACAGATGGCGCAGTTATTTCAATGGCTATGCTAAATTTTGATCCAAACAGGTTTGAAAATAATCCGTATACTTATCAAGAATTACTTGATAAATGTAACTATATTAAGTTTGATGTTGCCGATCAGGTAAAATCTTATAACCGCAAGATTCAAAAAAGTACGGTACAATGGTGGTCTGAGCAAAATAAAGAAGCACAGGCTAAAATTGCTCCTAAACCTGATGATAAATCTATTGCAGAACTTTATAAATTTTTTGTTGTAAATAAATCCACAAATCTTGAAAAGATATATACAAGACGCAATACATTTGATCCAATTTTTATGAGCTCTTTGATGAAAGCCACGGGCAATCCAGATCCATATGACTGGTGGTTGGTACGTGATACTATTAGTTATATTGAAGGTATTTCATATGGAGCCAACATTGATACGGGGTTTATTCCTTCTGGATTAGAAGAACACTTTGTAAAACATGATCCTTCTCATGACATTTCTATGGATGTAATGCGTATTCAATCGTTGGTCCAAGCTATTACAGCCTTTTAGGAGAACTCATGTTAAAACTTTACACTAAAGATAAATGTTTCTATTGCCGTAACCTAAAAAAGAAACTTGATGAATGGAAATTTGAGTATACTATTATTGATGTTGAGAATGATTCTATGGCAATGAGTTTTATGGAATCTAAAGGTCACAGAACGGTACCACAGCTTTATTTCGATGATGTCGATATCCAACGTGGTTCATCAACTGAATTGACGAAATCTATTATTTCAGATAGAATTGAACGCGCCATGTGGCCAGGAATTGATAGTGGTATAGAATGATCTGGGAACCTTATAGGCACCCAGATCCTACTATAGGAAGAGTAGTCTCAGTATATTTGAATGAAAATAAAACGCTAGTAAAACGTTATTTCATCCCAAATGGCATTATGGTTAATGGTAAAACCTCAGATTGGTCAGAAGAATATGTTGAACAAAAATGGATTACAGAAACAAATTCCCTTTTAAGATTCCAAGATAAAGAATGGGTTCCAAAATTAGTCGATATTAATTATCAAGAAAAATATATTATACAAGAATATTATGGTACTGATTTAATGATTAGAGGATTTGATGATATCCCAGATATCGAAGATCAGGTCGTAGAAATCTATAAATATTTTAAAGAAATTAATATGTACAAATTAAATGGTTCTTTACCTAATATGACAAAACTAAATGGTAAAGTTATAATGTTTGATTTTAAATATATGAGAGAAAGATCCCCAGAAACAAAACCATATGCACTTGTTGAAATTCATGAATGGCTGTCTGAAATCAGTCCTACTATAGTTCCTAAATTAGAGGCTTTATTATGATAATAGCTGCGGCTCGACCAATTGAATTGCATGGTTCATATGATTTAAAATCCTATAACGAGTTTCAAATTAAGTTTCACAATTGGATTCATAGTAGTAAGCAAATTGTATCTGGTCTTCCATTAGATTCCTATATTGTATCAGGTATTACAGATGCATTTAATCAAACGTATTCTCTTTATAATAAAATTGGTATTTTTGAAGGTGAATATGCTTATCATGAAAAAGTATTTCCTGATCGTGTGACCTATAATTTAGAAGAAGCTGATATAATTATTATTAGTCATCCGTTTTCAGGCGACGGAGAATGTTCTCACGATAAAATAGCAAAGGCGGATAAGCTAGGGATTCCTATTTTTATAGATTGCGCATTTTTTGGTGTTTGTGCTGGGATTAATTTTGATTTTTCTTCTTATAAGAATATTCATAGCGTATGTTTTTCTTTATCAAAAACATTTGGTACTGGTTGGCAAAGAGTTGGACTACTTTATACTATTGACCAGTATCCCGTAAAAGTTTATGCGGAGTGGCAATATCCTTTACTCGCATCAGCTGAATGGCATTATGAGATAATTAAAATGTATAGTCCAGATGATATGTTTCAAAAATATAGGTTTCAACAAGAGAAAATCTGTGATAGAATAAAAGTTATACCTTCATCCACAGTAATTTTTGGATTGGATTATTCCGATAAGTATAATGAGTTTAAGCGCGGAAACGTAAATAGATTATGCATCTCCAAGGAGTTTGAGATTGAACCCATTTGAATATGTGACAGCTATTAATGATAGCAAAAAAGATATCATGGTTGATGATATCAGTGAAAAAGCTTATAATGGATTTACTACCAACAGGTCACTAAGTTATTTCAGTGACACTGTTTTAGCCGCGAATGAGATGAACCGATTCCACCATTTAGACAAAAAACTCCAATTCCATTTTCTGATAAATATCGTTAGGAAGCGCAAACGTTTCTCTAAATGGGATAAACCTGAACTGGTATCCGACGTGGAAGTGGTAAAAGAATATTATGGCTATAGTAATGATAAAGCCAGGCAAATGTTACCTCTTCTCACCTCCGACCAGATTATGAATTTGAGAGAGAAGGTAAATAAAGGTGGTAGAAGAAAATAATAATGTCCATTGGACACCACAAAGTATGTTAGAAGTTATTTTGGATGAACCAGATGATTTCTTAAAAGTTCGTGAAACTTTAACGCGCATCGGTGTTGCATCGCGTCAAGATAAAAAACTATTTCAATCTTGCCATATTTTGCATAAACAAGGTAGATATTTTATAGTTCATTTTAAAGAACTATTCCTTCTTGATGGAAAAAAATCTAATTTAGAATTAAATGATGTTCAACGTAGAAATACGATTGCAACTCTATTATCTGACTGGGGTTTAGTAAAATTTAATAACCATGTCGGCGAATTAGACTGTGCACCATTGCGTCAAATTAAAATTATTCCATTCAAAGAAAAAGATGAATGGGAACTTTGTCCTAAATATAATATTGGAAACAAATGATTGATAAAAAAGACCTTTTAGGCGATGATTATAATGATAATATTACTGAACAATCCCTGCTAGAAGAAAAGCATAATGTAGGGATTGTTTATTCTGAAATAGCACAACTTAATGTGCCCAAAAGCGGATATATCGTTGAGTATGGATCATGGAGGGGTGCTGTAGTAGATGCACTATCAGAACAATTTGGCGCCCCGAGAGTATTTGGGTTTGACATATCCAATTTCATGAACCATCCACAAGTTTATAAAGTTGATGTTCGGCATCTTTCTGGTAACCCAAAATATAAAGTCCCTATTGCTTTAGCGTGGAATGATTTATCAGAATGGGTCGGTTCGCCTACAGCCAAACAAGCTTCTTTTGATCATGCGATGAATAATTTAGTAGATGGTGGAATTTTTATTGAGCATAAAAAATCTCCTAAATATATTTTAGATCATCCAAATTTATTTCTTATGAAAGAGACAAAACACCTATTATTTTTTAAATATCATAGTTTAAAAAATGAATAGCAGCTATTCTATGGAGTAATAGGTAATGGGTATAAATACTGCTGGCGATGCAGAAGTAACTGGTCGCTTAAAAAATCTTGCTTGTAAAAAGGAGAACACTATGACAGGCGCACAACAACTATTCCCCCGTGGCTCATTTATTGGTTTCGACCATCTATTTAATGAGCTTGATCATGTGGCAAAACATGCAAACGATCACTATCCTCCGCACAATATTATCAAAACTGGTGAGACCGATTACTTAATCGAACTTGCAGTTGCCGGGTTTACACGTGAGGAACTCATGGTAGAGGTCAAAGACCGCACCTTGACAGTTACGGGAGATCATATAAGTAAAGGTCGAGAGTTTATTCATCGTGGTATTTCCACGAAGAAGTTTAAACGCACCTTTAGGCTGTCCGAACACGTACACGTAATTGGAGCAGATCTAAAAGACGGCATATTGTCAGTTGAACTGAAATATGTAGTCCCAGAAGAATTGCGTCCTCGTAAAATCCAAATAGGTCATAGCGAGGAAACACATGACACACTACATTCTAACAATCAGCAACTACTTACAGAGTCCAATCTCTGAAGCCACAAACTTTATAATTAAAGTTTACACTACTTTACGTAATGCCAGCAATAAACATAGAATTTACTCTTCAACTTTAAAAGAACTTAACCGTCTTTCTGATAAAGAACTTACAGATATCGGTTTGCATAAGGGTGATATTGAAAATATTGCAAGACAAACGGCTTATGGTAAAATATTTAACTAAATTTAGGCGGGCTTTGGTCCGCCTAAATCCCTTTCATATATAAATAATAAAAATGAACAATAAAGGGGATGGTAATGTTCCATAATATGATTGAAAAAGCAGTGCATAAAAGCCAGCACTGTCAAAGAAATTGGGACTTATTAAAGGAAGTTCCTAAAAGAGATTTGGAAGTAATGGAAACAGCCATTACGCAGTGTCCTTCTAAACAGAATTATGCTTATTACAAACCTTATATTATTACTAATAGAGAAATTATTGAAAAAATTTATCATCAAACTGATGGATTTATTATTAATTCTGATGGTGATAGTGTAAAAAATGTTCAAGTTTTAGCTAATATTTTAGTGGTATTTGTTGAAGACAAAGAATACATGAGAATTGGCGTTAGAGATAAGAATGCTAAACTTGCAATAGATGCCGGTGAAGATCTTCCGGAACAGGAAAGACAAAGAAATATATCAGTTGGAATTGCTGCAGGATATTTAAACCTTACAGCTACTATGTTAGGTTATTCTACCGGTTGTTGCACGTGTTTTAATCCTAATGGCATTGGAAAAATATTAGGCATTGAAGAACATGTATTACTTCTTATGGGCGTAGGTTGGCCAGATGAAAAACGACCCCGTAGAGAAAAGCATGATGATAAAGATTTTATCTATCCTACTTTTAAGAAAAATTTAGAAGCAGTACGAGTAATTTAATTTTATTATAAACACACAACACAACACAGGAGAACTACAATGAAAATGTTAATAAACTACTTTCAGAATGCCAAGAAAGGCATGACTGATAAAGTTATCAAAGATCCAGAACTAAATGCAATGGCTCACAAATTTATCGAGGCCCAGACTCAGTTTGCTATTATGCTTCTTGACAATACTGAAAATATGATGAAATATAATTTTGATAAAATGTCTAAAGGAGCTAAAAATGTCAAATAAGAACCCATTCGAAATCCGTGCCGATATCCTCGAGCTTGCAAAAGACTACATGGACAAGCAAACCGCTTTGAACGTGCAGTACTGGGAAAAGGCAATGGAGATTGGCAAAGCTACTATTGAAGAAGCAAAAGCTGCTAACGTTTATACACCTTATAGTATGGACGAGCTTATGAAAAAAGCTCAGGAGATGTATTCTTTCGTTTCTAAGAAGGACTAACCAATATGTTAGATCCAGATCATTCATATTTCCGTAATGTTACGGAAAATAAAAAAGGCGGCAAATAATGTGGCCTTACACTGACGAAGAATTAGATTTTATAAATGGTAAAAAGAAGTAAATTGTGAATAAATACCTCTGTGCCCTGCATGGAGGTATTTTTTTATGTCAGATAAAAAAGAAATCGAAAACTTAGGCTTAACTGAATTTGATTATATTATGGTAGCAGTAGCAGATTACTGTCTATCTCGCAATTTGGATAAAGAAATGTTCTGGAATATAATTCATCATGTTGAAGATGGATGTGAATTTATGACAGCAATAGAAGCTCAAAGCAATTTGATGGATATAGTGGAAAATCATAATATCATGCGCAAATATCATGGAGATAAAGGTGAGCAATTTTGAAGAAATAAAAGATCTTCCACAATTTTCTGGACTATTGGAACACATAACCCCGGTAATGGTTGAGTGTCTGAAAAAATATGGTCAAATAGGATTGAATTCAATCCCTGGTTATGAACACGACTATACGATTGCCAATGGGAGTTTAATAAAAGACTGGGATAATATAAAAGTTTCTGAAAATAATTTAATAACATCGTATAATATTCCAAATAAAATTGAAAGACTTCATGAGAGAGACTTTACAGTTTTATGCAATATTTTTAGAAAAACAGTTTTTGAAGAAATCTATAATCTTTTAAATGAGAAATACATATTAGGAAGAGTACGGATATTCAAATCAGAACCAAAAACATGTTTAACGTGGCATACAGATGCTAGTCAAAGATTGCATTACCCTATAAAAACTCAATCCGGTTGTTTCATGGTAATTGAAGATGAAATAAAGCATTTGGATCAAGATAAATGGTGGATGGCAGATACTTCTAAACTTCATACAGCATTTAATTCTAGCAAAGAATCTAGAATTCATTTAGTTGCTGTCATAAGGGGTGTACGATAGCTCCAATCTGTGATATAATATATGTAATTATGGAGGTATCATGACTTTTTACACAAACGTTGCCCGATTTGGCAATCAAATTCTATATCGTGGTTATACGGACAATGGTACTGCCATTGTCCAAAAATACAAATTCAGTCCTACTCTCTTTGTACCAAACAATGGTTCAAAGCCTTCAGATTGGTCGACCATGGAAGGTCGCAATGTTGCTCCTATGCAATTTGATAGCATGCGGGATGCAAAGGAATTCGTTGAACGCTATGATGGCGTAGATGGTTTCACATTCTGGGGCAATACTAACTACATTCACCAGTTTATTACTGATAAATTTCCTAATGAAATAAAGTTTAATAGGAATATGATTAATGTAGTCAATTTGGATATCGAAGTCCATTCAGATGATGGCTTTCCCGCCCCAGATGAAGCATTGCATCCTATTACTGCTATCACTGCAAAGTCCAGTAAAAGCTCCATTTATCACGTTTGGGGCACTAGTTCATACGATGTTGAGAAATCTCTGCATAAGCATTTGACTATTCAATACCATAAGTGCGACAGCGAAGTAGAACTTCTCGTAAAGTTCTTGGCATGGTGGAAAAAAGATTATCCGGATGCTGTCACTGGATGGAACATTCGATTCTTTGATATTCCATATATCGTGAACCGTATCGTTCGACTTGGTGAAGAAGATGCAGCTAAGACTCTATCCCCCTGGGGAATGATTGACCAAAAACAAGTAAACTTTAAAAATAAAGATATGTCACTCATTGACATTCTCGGTGTCGCACAACTTGATTACTTTGACCTATTTCAAAAGTTTGGCTATTCATATGGTGCACAAGAGTCCTATAAACTAGACCATATTGCCTATGTCGTTCTCGGTGAACATAAGTTGTCGTATGAAGAATACGGTAACCTTCGTAAATTGTATACTGAAAACCATCAGCTTTATATTGATTATAACATTAAAGACGTTGAGTTGGTCGATCGTATTGACCAGAAGATGGATCTTATTTCGCTTTGCTTTACTATTGCCTATAAAGGTGGTGTAAACTATTCTGATACATTTGGCACGACTGGTATCTGGGATTCTATTGTATATCGTGAATTGAATTCGCGTAAGATTGTTATCCCACATCGTCCTCGTAGTGAACGTAGTGAAAAGATTTCAGTTAAGTTTGTCGGCGGATATGTGAAAGAACCACAAGTCGGTAAGCATGATTGGGTTGTTAGTTTTGACCTTAACTCACTGTATCCTAATATCATTGCACAGTGGAATATGTCGCCTGAAACTCTTGCCGAAGGCAAAGGTGATTATACTCAAGCCGCCAATGGCTCTCAATATCGTAAAGATGTTGAAGGTGTTATGCCTAAAATCATTATCGATTACTATGCTGAACGCAAAGCCACTAAGAAAAAGATGCTTGATGCACAATCTCGTTATCAGAAAACTCCTACAGTTGAGATCGAACGTGAAATTAACCAGTTGAATAACCGCCAAATGGCTATTAAAATTCTTTTGAATAGTCTTTTTGGTGCACTTGGCAATCAATACTATCGTTATTTTGACCTTCGTATTGCTGAAGGCATTACAACAACAGGTCAATATGTGATTAAATGGTGTCAAAAGACTATCAATGATGAGTTGAACAAGCTTCTTGGCACTGACCGCGACTATGTCATTGCCATCGATACTGACTCTGTTTATGTTAGCTTTGCTTCACTTGTTAATAAGTTTAAACCAGCTGATCCGGTTTCGTTCATTGATAAAATCTGTAAAGAGCATTTTGATCCAATGTTTGACAAATCTCTAAATGTGTTGTTCACCAATTTGAACTGTAAAATTCCACGTATGGTTATGGAACGTGAAGTTATTGCTGATCGTGGTATCTGGACTGCAAAGAAACGTTACATCCTGAATGTGCACAACTCAGAAGGCGTACAATATGCAGAACCTAAGATGAAAATCATGGGTATTGAAGCTATCAAATCTTCTACACCTGAGGTCGTGCGCGACAAGTTTAAAGAAGTGTTTAAGCTTATTCTATCCGATGATCGCCATGCTACTCAGAAGTTCATTGAAAACTTTAAGCAAAGGTTCCGGTCTCTCCCGCCCGAGCAAGCGTCATTCCCACGTGGGGTCAGCGATCTTGGTAAATGGAAAGATCGTAAAACGATTTATAAAAAAGCATGTCCTATTCACGTTAGAGGATCGTTGCTTTATAATCATTACTTAAAAGAACAAGATCTGGATAACAATTATGAGATTGTCAAAGATGGTGAAAAAGTAAAATTTACATATCTCAAACTTCCAAATCCTATTAAAGAGAATGTTATTGCTTTCCCAGAGTTTCTCCCACCCGAGCTGAAGTTGCATAAGTATATCGATTACGACAAGCAGTTTGAGAAAACATTCCTAGAACCACTTGAGCCTATCTTGAGTGCTGTTGGATGGAGTGCCGAAGAAAAGGTCACTCTTGATGACATCTTTGGATAATAACTATTTACATATCATCTGAAATGAAGTACAATACATTATATTAACAATGGAGTATAATATGTCTTATAACTGGGCCCAAGATATTCATGATATGCATGCTAGGTTCGGCGTGCATGAATGGTTTGAAAAAAATAAAGATAACAAAGAACTTATGGATAGGTATCTAGAGTTTCGCCTTTCTATGTGTAAAGAAGAACTAGACGAGACCGTAGCAGCATATGCCGCCAAAGATCCTGAAGAGATTGTAGATGGTCTTATTGATCTTTGCGTCTTTGCTATTGGTACACTAGATGTATTTGGTGTAAATGCAAGTGATGCCTGGAACCGCGTACACTGGGCAAATATGCAAAAAGAAGCGGGTATTAAACCTGGACGACCAAACCCATTCGGATTGCCTGATCTTATGAAGCCCGAAGGTTGGACAGCACCAAATCATGGCGGTAATCACGGTGATATCCCTAACACTTTTTAAAAGTCAGTTTGATAATAAGACCCATCGTAGAATGGATTTCTCCAGCTTTGACGAGTTGGAGAAATTAATCTATGGCCTGTCTAAACAGCCAAAGAAAGGTAAAAAAGATGCAGAACTTATTTCTCCGGCTATATATGAAGCTGGAACCACACGCGCAAACAAAAATGTATTGGCTTGGGCAGGCTGGTGTGCTGTTGATGTTGACGATGTTACAATCGATGGAGAACTAAATGACTATGTTAATTCACGGACTTCTGGCTGGCGCTATGTTTGTTATTCTACTGCAAGCTCGCGCCTTGATAAACCGAAGTTCAGACTCGTATTCGAGCTTGATCGCCATGTGGCGGTGGACGAAATCAAACATTTCTGGTTCGCCCTCCAATCTCACTTGGACGATGCAGGAGATAAACAATGTAAAGACCTCAGCAGAATGTATTACATCCCTGCGACGTATGCTGATGCTTTTAATTTTATTTTCAGTGGCGGCAATGTCCCACTCTGCGTATCTGATCTACTTGCTAAATACCCCTACGTAGATAGGGCTAAGAGTGGCAATAGCTTTCTCGATCGACTACCTCCTGAGTTAGCCGATCAAGTAGTAAACCACCGTAAATCTATGATGCAGAACACTGGCATCTATTGGAATAGTTATCATGATTGTCCGTTCTGGCCTAAAAAACTTGCTACTGAATATACCACTATCACCAATACAGGTTGGTATCACAAGATGTACCAAATGATGGTTGCAATTGCAGCCAAGGCAATTGAAAAAGAATATCCGATCACCTCAAACCAAATTGCAGAACTTTGTAAACAATTTGATAATGAAAATGGTAATTGGTATGGGAATCGCCCACTGGATGTCGAGGCAGACCGTGCGCTCGAATATGCTTATAGGAATATTTAATATGGCAAAACAGAAAAAATGAGCAAAATTCTACTAACTGCTGGTTGTTCCTATACCGATAAAAACTATCTTTCTTTAGATACCACTGCGCCTGAACGTGGTGGATGGCCAATGTGGCCAGATATTGTAGCAAAAAACTTAAATCTTGTTCCCGTAAATGTTGCCGTAAGTGGCAGTAATAATGATTTTATTTTTAACAGTATTATGGATTCAATTGCAATATTAGGCGATGAAATAGATACGATTGCTGTTCTTTGGACTACGGCTGACCGTTTACCATTCTTCTATCATACAATTCATCCTTTAACTGAAATGTATATTCACAATTTAGATAATAAAAGCGATATTCTACAATCATGGATGAATAATCGCCCTAGTGGATCGATTGTTGAAGAATTTTTCAATAATAAATCATTCAATATTGATGCAATGGTGGAATATTGGATGAAAGGAACACTTAGAAAAATGTTCCAATTAATTCAGATCTGCAAATATATGGGATATAAATTAATCATGGCTCAAGGTCCAGCCTACTTCAGTGAAAAACCTTTTAATGATACATTCCCCTCAAATCCAATTACATCGGAAATGAAAACTAAAGCTTTCATGAATAATTCTTATTTTACTTATTTAGAAAAATATAGAAATAAGATTATCGGATGGCCTATACTTCCAGAAATTAATGGTTGGGATATGGATCTTTACAGAAGCAAATTTGACAATACGACGGTTTCAGATAAAGATTTTCATCCAAATCGACATGGTCAGGAAATATTTGCAAACCTGTTTCTTAATAAAATAAAAAAATTAAATTAGTTTGGAAAAAATAATGTCACTTAAAATCTCATCACATTTGTTTGCATTCGTAATTATGACTATAATCATGACAATAATTGCAATTGGAATAGTCTACTTATCACTTGGAGCAGCAATGTTCATTGCATGGAAATTGGTAGCCCCATACGCATTTTTGACTGTTCTTAGAATTTCTATTGTTATTGGCGTATTTATTGGGATATGTTTTATGTTTTCGAAAGAAGGAATAGAATTTGCCAAGAAATTTAGAGAAAAATATAAAGGTGAAAAATGACTTATACTCCCGATAATTGGGTCGTGATCAAATTCAAAGGTGACGATCCTCATTATCGTATTCTTGCTGGTTGGTCTGGTGGTTATACTAGCGGCAGCCATTGGCGTATGAATAGCGGTATTGTTCGAGTTGAGCAGACGGAATATCTGTATCGCTTTTACGGTTCATCCGGTTCCTGTTATGAGTGCGGAAAGAATTCATATTGCCTTCGTATGAACAATGCTCACATCTGGTCACAGCTACAGGAACAGTATGGTGACAAAGTTGAAATGATGCCGGAAGATACTGACTGGCTTAACGTGGATTGGATTATACAATGAAACCGTTTAAAGTGAATCGTGACTCTTGGCACTATAAGTTGAATAAACACTTCTTGAACGATCGCGGTGATAACGAATACTACATGCAAGACTATTGGGAGCGCAAGCACAATAACTTCTGCGCATACTGGCGAGTGACTATGTTTCGCTTAGCGGTTGCAATGTTTGGCTCTGCAATTATTCTAATGCTCTTGTTTGGTCTTGGTCAAATGATCTATCATAATCCTTGGGATACTTTTAAGGTTGTAGGTAGCGTAGTTGGAGTAGTGTTGGCATTTGGTACGATAATTGTATGTGGAATGTTTCTTAGCGAGTATTTTGAAAAGCGTAAATACCAAAACAAAGAAGTTCCAGACTCTCTGTTCGTTGCAAAGTATAAGTCGTACAAGTCAAAGGTCTGTCCAATGGTGGAGTATGATAAGTGAGCAATATGTTGAAATGGGCGGAAGCCGAACTTAAACTGGCTGGCTATAATATCAATGATCCAGAAGATGGGCCAAACCGTCGGCTTGCAGAAGGAACGCTCGAGCTTCTCAAAGTGTTCTCAGAACAAGGATACAGCGGTATGTCTGCACCGTATGCAGTGGCTCTATTTGAAAAGCTTGCTATGTGGAAACAGCTTACACCTCTCACTGGTGAATCTGACGAATGGATGGAGGTTGGTCCTGACGTCTGGCAGAATAAACGTGCTAGCAATGTGTTCAAAGGTGAAGACGGCCGTGCATACTGGAACGATGGTATTGTGTTCTGGGAAATTATTAAAGATAACCCTGAAGATATTAACGGTGAACCATATAAGAGCTACTTTACTAGTCGTGACAGCCGAGTGTTTATCGACAGCTTCCCTTGGACAATGCCGGAGAAACCTGAATATCGAGAAAGAATTGAAGAATGAAAGCAGTTATCGGACCTTACCGAAATCGAATCTCTGGACCTTTGAAACTCCAGGATTGGTATTTTGCAAAGCGCTTTGGTAAGTTTAACTACGACTACAGCGAGGCAGACTACACTTGGTATGATCGTGTAGTTGAAAAAATCACTAATGCTATGATGGATGTTCTGAACAAGACCATCAACAAATATCTTGACAAGAACGAACGCAAGATCAAAATTCATATTGACGACTATGATGTATGGGGTGCAGATCATACCATTGCACTAGTCGTTCACCCTCTGCTTATTCGATTAAAGCAAAAGAAGCATGGTTCGCCTCATGTCGACGACGAGGACGTTCCTGAGCATCTTCGTAGTACTACAACACCGCCGAAAAAAGACGAGTGGGACATCGATGGTAATCACCATGCTCGTTGGGACTGGGTTATGGATGAAATGATCTGGGCATTCGAACAGTGTGCTAAGGATGATAAGGGTGAAGAACAATTCTATTCTGGTGAAGTAGACTGGAAGTTTACGAAAGAGGAAGATAGTGAACTCTATTCTATGGGTCATGGCCCTAACCATACGTTCGATGTCGATCGTGTAGGTCAGAAGGCTCACTACGATCGCATCGGTAACGGTCTTCGTCTCTTTGCAAAATATTACTTTGGGCTGTGGGATTAATTATGTCAAATACTATTAATACACATGGATTTGAAAAAGAAGAAAACGAACACGATGTTGTAGACAAAATCTATGCTGAATTGACTCCTATGTTGAATCCAAGTCCAATGGTTCGGTTCCTTCGCAATCGTGCAGGTGAAGAACATAAGTTTAAATGTATGGATTCAGTCGATTGGAAAATTGCAGACTACATCGAAGAACTCGAAAATAAATTGAAATAATTAAAAATAACTGTGTACATTCCATGTTGTTTAGTGTAGATTGATCCTATAACCAAGGAGGTTCTCATGATCACCGTCTATGCAATCAAACTCACCGACTCCGAATATGTATTGGTAAATGCAAAGGGTTGGGATGCTTCGCCAAAAATCAAGGCTTATGCTCGAGTTTCCAGTGGATTTGACAGATCAGGATTTAATGAAGAATATGTTAAATATTATTCAAAATCTTGGGAAGTAGATACTGATGATCTTAATATAGCCTTTGATGCTACAAACGGATTTGGTGGAGATACAAAGGCTCGCCGGATGGGAGGGGCTACATCCGGTTCAGTAGGTAATATGTTTGTGAAAGATGGTGATGCTTATTTTTGTGATAACTTTGGGTTTGTAGCTGTTGGCTACTACAAAATGGAGGCTTGATCATGTTTGTACTTACTGTTGCTGTCGCCAACGAAAATGAAATTCTTCTTGGTGTATACTCGACTCGTGAAATCGCTGAAGTGGCTGCACGTCAATTCCTTATTGATGAAGCAGCTAATGTTGAGTGTGAACTCCCAAGTTATGATGATTTAGTCATCCGTGAACTCACAGTTGACGCTCCTGCAGAATTTTACCTCTAAGGAGAACTTCTTATGATGGAGATAGATATATGAACATTAAACACCGACCAATTTTTAATATTGAAAATGTAGTGAAAATGTATTCCGAAAAGGATGGCGTTCCAGTCAAATATGTTTGCACATCTGCTCCTAATGCTAATGCATCATATGCTGCCGATATCTTTTATCGAGAAACTCCACATCCTGAGTTTGGCAATCATTACTTTGGGTTGTATTACAACATGGTTGATACTCGTGTGACTCAACATCCTGAGGTCATGATCACTAACTGTGATGGTATTGAGAAGCTTGACTTCACCATGATTGATATTAAAGGTGAGTTGCACTATAGCCGCCACCGTCATGATTTTTATACTGTTGATGATGTGTCGATTGATGGCGGTCGTGCGTATATGAAATTAGTCGGCAATTTGTCATATCCTGTAAAAAATCTGGTAATTCGTAATGGAAACTTTGAGGAACTGGAACTAGAATAATGGCATACGCTACGATTGAAGTAAATCTAAGAGAATTCGACGACGATGACTTGATCGATGAAATTCAAGATCGTGGATATCGAGTTGTTGAAGATGATGAATATACTCCCGGCGATCTGATTCCGGAAGAGGTTGACTTTATCTTAGCAACGTTTTCTACATACGCACCTGGAACAATGGGCTACCACATTTATGAGAAATTGAGAAAAAAATGAGTGACGATATTATTACCCGCATCAAAGAACTAGAAGCAGAGAACGAAACTCTGCGCAAAGGCCTTGAAGCCTATCAGCGTGAGCGGGATCGATATCGTGCAAACAATCCAGAATTTACTGGATCATATTTCCTTTCCGGTGGTTATGGTGAATTTGATAAAAACTGTTTGCCACAGTTTGTGCGAATTGTTCCGGCATATGGTTGTGCTTGGGAACAAGTCTATGAGAAGACAGATAAAACCATTTCATACGAGGGAAGTTGAAATGACTAAATACGTATCAGTAACGACAATCTCAACATTTAAACACAGATACTTTATTCCTGTTGATGATCTTCAGAAACAAAACACGAGTGTCCCGATTGACGGTCTAGAGTGTCAGTGGGCCGAAGATTGCGTAACTTGCAATGATGTAGAGGAAGTATCTCAGGAATGGCTTGGTGAAACTATTGTTGATAGTCAAATTGTATCCGAAGAAGATATGCTAAATATCTTTGACCACGAGAATGATTATTTGAAGGGTTGGACTATTGAGCAGAAAATTAAGCACGTACAAGATTGGAAATCAAAAATCAAATGAAAAAGTTTGAACTTAAAAAAGACTTTCAAGATCTTTTGACCAAATATGAAATAGATAAATTCACTGGCCTGAACAACTATATGATGGCAGACCATCTAGTCTTTTGGATTGAAGAATATATCCGTGAGCGGAATGTTGCTAAAAATTGGTCATCTGAACCGCAGACTCCTTATTATGATTATATGAAAGATGGCAAAAATTGACCGTATATAAAGCAATCGTTAGTAAAGAGTTCATTAAACACCGAGATAACATTATCAATAAAAGAAATGCAGGTATCCGTGGTGCAGATGCCGAATTTGTTGAGCATCATCAGGTTATAGTAGATAAGTTTCAAACTCTATATGAGGGAGCAACTTATGATACACATCATCAAATTCTAGGTAGAATTGACTATAAGCAATATGCTGAAGCTGGTGTAAAGATTAGTCCATGGATTGAAAGTAAAATTCTTGCTAATGAAATCGATGTTCTTGGGATTTGGAAATGGTATCCTAAAAACCAATGGGTTAAATTGGAAGAAGGTATGTCAGTTCAATATGAGATTCTTGACTTTGTAGATGCAAAAATGGCTGCAAGCCGGCTATTTGACTATTACAATGAAAAAGAAAAGAAAATGGAAAGACGATTTAAATATCCATTTGAATAAAAAAGTTATGTACATTCCAGAATGATTGTGTTATACTACTCATATCAACAGGAGTAGTCCAATGACCAAAGAAAAAATGATCAAGGAAATCGTTGAAACCCACTCGTTCGGTACGTGGGCAACCGTTAAGATGATCCTCGAAGACATGTTTAATGCTTCGGAGGTCGCTTTCGGTGCACAGTACTTCGTGGAATTGAAAGAGGAGATGTTCAAATGAGTGAAGTTCGTTATCGCGTCACCTACTATGAATGGCTTTTCAACCGCTATGGTGAAAAGGACTATATCCCAGTGGATCAATGGGTTACGGAGTCAACTCTGGCAGATCTGAAAAATGATCGCCACGTCGACGAACTTGAGATTATTGAACAGAAGGAAGTAATAGTATGATTGAATACCAAACTTTTGTTAAATCGCTTGAGACTCTCTCTTTTGAAGAAGCAAAAGCTGCTTCTGTTGAGATGGTAAGTAAGCGTGAGGTTCGTACAATAAATCAAAAGACTGCTAAAGCGCAGATCATCCGTGATATCCAAAACGCTCCGAGTCACGATGAGGTAGTTCGAATTATGTGGCAACAATATTTGGCTTCTCAAGGTCTTCGTACCCAAGGATCTGCTTGGAAAAAAAAGTATGACAGTATCTAAAGTAGGATTTACAGCATCAACTTTCGATTTGCTTCACGCAGGGCATGTTTCTATGCTTCGTGAAGCAAAATCCGTTTGTGATTGGCTTATTTGCGGCATTCAAATTGATCCAAATATTGATAGACCGGAAAAGAATAAACCAGTACAGACTATCGTAGAGCGATATGCACAACTGTCTGCTGTAAAATATGTCGATGAGATCATTCCATATTGTACAGAAGAAGATTTGCTTGATATAATTAGCATGTATCCAATTGATATTCGTATCATTGGCGATGAGTATAAAACAAGAGATTTTACCGGTAAAGAACTCTGCCGTGAGTTAGGTATTCAAATCCACTATAATAAACGTAATCACAGATTTTCATCTTCCGGTCTAAGAAAGAGAGTATCAAATGAAGTATGATGAAGGCAAAGAACGTATTAATCTCGTTCCAGTTGATGTAATTAAAGCATGCGCCCGTGTATTTGCATTTGGAGCTGACAAATATGGAGAAAATAACTGGCGTAATGACATTCCAGTTACAAATTGGGTACGGTCGTACGACTCTATTCAACGCCATCTTATGGCATGGATTGAGCGTGAGAATACTGATCCTGAGTCCGGCTTGCCTCACCTTGATCATGCTTTGACTCAACTTATGATTTTGAAAATGCAAACACTCTATGGCCCTGAAGCTATGGATAATCGTTATGGAGAAAATAAATGATTAGTCATCATAATATTGAATTTAATATTCCACATGTAAAGCATTGTGTTATTGCTAAAAATGGCAAAGGCCAAAGCTTTACTGCACATTATCGCCACCGCACTAAAGATGGTAAGCCTGAATGGATTGTTCGCTTTTATGTTGATAACTATAAGAAGCATAAGCAATGGTCTGGTAAAGGTTGCACTGGCTTTGCAACTCAAAGTGAAGCGTATCATTGGGGATTGTTTGTAGCTTCTCATATGGAGATCGCAAATGATTATTTGTCCGCCAAAGCTATTTGTGATGCAAACAAAGCTTATAAAAAAGTAAAAAACACAACTCTTGATAAGGTATTTTCATAATGAAATCGCTAAAAGTCCAAGATATCCGTAAATATTTTGCTAATGAAAAGATCAATTCACGGTTTGTCACCGACAAAACAGGTCAAAAGACTATCGAATTGATTGGCGCATCATTCATTGCAGATGAACCTGCTATTTTTGGTACACCAAGTGAAGATTATATTCGTAAAGAAATCTCTTGGTATGACAGTCAGTCTACCAATATTTTTGATATCAATAAAGAGTCAGGTGCTGATGCTCCTGATGCTTGGAAATATGCTGCAAATACTCATGGTGAAATCAACTCCAATTATGGACATTTGATTTATAGCGACAAATTCTACAATCAATATGATATGGTTCTATGTGAACTTTTGAGTAATCCAGATGGTCGTCGTGCTACTATGGTTTATAACCGTCCATCAATTTGGACTGAATATAATGAAAATGGTAAGAGTGATTTCATCTGCACAAATGCAGTAACCTATTATATTCGCGATAATAAACTCCATGCTGTTGTACAAATGCGGTCAAATGATGTAGTATTTGGTTATAAGAACGACTACGCATGGCAGCGTGAAGTCATGACGCGTGTTGTTCGTGATTACAACACGTACATCATTACTAACCGCGATAGAGAAAATATTAGCGTAGGTACTCTACACTGGCAAGTTCAAAATCTCCATGTCTATGAACGTCATTTTCACTTGGTAAACTAATGGCAATTATTACAAATCCTATTACGAATATCCCAGTAAATCCAAAGTCACATACGCTGGGATGGACAAAAGTATGGCAGCATCAGTTAGGTGCTGCCATTGATCATAAATGCACTCCGCAAATCCACAATCATGATATCGTCTATATCGACCATGGTGCAAATTTCGGTGGAACGCTGAACCTATTTGGCGGTGCGGATAAAAGTGTTTACGATCGCATTAATAATGTCATGGCTCATAAAAATGTAGTATCCCTTGACTATGATATGCCCGATTTCGGTGAACAACTTCGTAAACGGATTGGCGCTAAAACGACATATGAAGGCATTACTGAAGAATGGTGCAATGTTATTACAGCGCGCATTAACACCATTAAATCGTTAAAGCAGCAAGATATCAATCCACTTATGACTGGAATTACATTGGGCGATTCCCATTCTATTTCATTCAGTCGTGCATATGACCATGTACTGCGTAATGATGGCAAGACTCTTCATGGTGCATTGAAAGAAGGTCTTGCTAATATGTTTAGGGGAATGGATATTAAAGGATCGATTACATTGTCTTTTGGTTCTATTGATATTCGCCACCATCTGCTTCGGCATGATATTAATCTAAAAGAATTTATTGGTGAGTATATTAAACAAGGTCTTGCCCTTGCTGAAGATGTAAGCTTTGCATGTCCAGTTCCAGTTGAATGGGAAGGTCGACGTGTTCCTAAAACTGGCTATTACAAAAAGACTCCGTTTTTCGGTTCACTCGAACAACGACGCAATCTTACAAGTAACTTTATTGAAGAGCTATATAATCATAAGGTGAACGTAGTTCGACCTCCTGAGTTCTGGTATTCTATGGATCCACAGAAATATGCAGAAACTTATATGGAATTTGGCGGAAGCTTCCATATTGCACCACCTTATTACCGTCGAAATGATTGGGGAACCACATGTTTAGCATAACTAAAGATAATACTAATAAAGATTTGATTATGAATATGTCACGACATGATGGTCGTGAATATTATTTGAATCTATGGGGAAATGATTTCAAAAGTAAATTTGAACCTCCAGTTGTAGAAGAATATAAAGGCAAATATATTCTGCGGGCAGATAAAGCTCCAGGTGGACTAAAGTCATTTGGAGGTGAACGTGTCATTGCCACTGGTAAAAACCGATTGGTATATTGTGCACCACGTCAAGGTCACGCGCCTGATGCAATTGCAAGTCTAGCAAAGTTGTATGATAAGAAAGTAACTTTCTTTATGCCATCATCAAAGCGCGTCAGCGATCACCAAGGTGCGTTGTTTGCTTATGATAATGTTGATGTTAGATTTTTCCGCATTGCTGCTATGCCAGTATTGAATCAATACGCGAAGAAATGGGCAGAGGAACATCAGGCTACATATCTCCCATTTGGTCTAACAGGTAATGATATGGTCACTGCTGGCCTTGTTAATATGTGTAAAAATATTTCAAAACAGTTGGGAAAAGATCCATCTGAAATTTATTGTGCAGTATCAACTGGTACAATGATCCGAGCTTTGCAAATTGGTTGGCCAGAAGCTACCCCAAAAGGAGTTGCAGTTTCTCGTAACATTCATAAAGGTGAAAAGGGTGTAGCAATTCTTGAAACTGCTAAGATTCCATTCTTGAAACATACTCCAGTTGCCGATAGAATGCCTATCCCTACAACTGGCGCATACGATGCAAAAGCATGGGAACTATTTGAACGTGAAGGTAAACCTGGTTCTATTTTTATTAACGTTGGAGCTGATGCCATTTTGAGCAGATACCTATCTAAGATTAATCGTGATAATATCAATAGTTATCGTGAATGGCATGATATGGGCGATTGGAATGAGAATCGTGCATTTAAAGGAGATATTTTCGCTGATGCTATGGCTTAATGAAGAAGCAATTGATGTACTAGTAAACTACTATTATCCTAAGGCCAAATGGCTTCAGGATAATTGTAACTGGGGTAAAATACCCTATCGTAGCCCTGATGCTGATATTGCAGTCAATGATCCATTGATGCAGTATATTGACATTTATGACTGTTATACCAGAAACGCTGCAGGCTTTTCTAACGTATTGCAAGATCTTAAATTTATGACCATGACTCCAAAATGGCATCATCAGAGCGATGATCGTAGGCAAATCATTGATAGTTATGATACTGAAAGATGGGATACTAAAACATGGTTTTATGTCTATCTGTGCCACCGTATTACAGGCTCAGGCGCTTCATTTACTCGTGATCATGGTTATCGCAATAACGTAGTTCAACATTGGGGAAGTCTCCGGGATATTAAAGATATGCAGGAGCATATGACTTATGTCAAAGCAATGGGGAAACCACTGTTTACATCAATTGGTAACCAACCACCTTCCCCACGTAAGGGCGTCACGTGCCTAGATTTTATGGTAAATGAACTTGAACCGTTGCTTGATCGATTTATGGATTGGTTAGGCAATGGCGGTAAAAAGACTCATAAGCAGGTAGTCGACTATCTTAATGACTATAACATAGAACAAGGTCATAAACGTTTTAATTTCATTTATGCAGCTTTTTCATATGATTTGGGTGATTACCATAAAGACTTAGTTGATGATATGTCGCATGGTTATTTTGGTAGTAACTCAGTGCGTTGTATGAAAATGCTTTCAAGTGGTTATACTACTGATGGCATTATGGATGTACTCTGTGAAAGAATGGGTGGCGCGCCCCGGGATAACGAAGACGTCATGTGCGACTTCGTCCGGTTTGGCCAAAACTATGTTCCTCGTAGTGATTCTACATTTGACCATGTTCCATCTACGATTGAAAATAACTCTGGATGGAATTCTGGATGGGAACAAAGACAAGGTAAACCTTCTGCACCTCCTGAAAAATCTTCTATTGAAGAACTATTTGGATAATGTACAACCGGCAAAATATGCAGTATAATCAATTATTATGCAAATAAAGGACTATTATTGATGGCTATTGATAAATGGGATAATAGATATATTAACGTAGCAAAAATGGTTGCTACGTGGTCTAAAGATCCATCCACCCAGGTAGGAGCCGTTGCGGTTGATGCTAAAGGCAGAATTTTGGCTACTGGATATAACGGGCTACCAAGAGGTATTGAGGATACGCGAGAGCGACTAAACGATCGTGAAATTAAATATGAAATGATCGTACACGCAGAAATGAATGCAATCTATAACGCAACGTACAATGGTGTATCATTGGATGAGTCCACTTTTTATATTTCGGGCTTGCCATGTTGTCATAAATGTGCCCTTGGTCTTATCCAAGTTGGAGTTAAAAGAGTTGTAATGCATGGTGATCCTGAAGATCTTCGTTGGGCAGAGTCTTGGGCCAAAACGGTAAATTATTTTTCTGAAGCAAATGTAGAATGGGAATTCATCTAAATGAGTATTATGGATAGATTGAAAAAGAACTCTAAACTGAAAAATACTGAGGTACTTTCAGAGTCTAAGTTCTTTAATGAAAAAGATATGGTAATGACTGACGTGCCTATGGTAAACGTGGCATTGTCGGGTTCTATTGATGGCGGGTTGGCTCCAGGTCTGTTGGTTCTTGCCGGCCCTTCAAAGCACTTTAAAACTTCGTTTGCCTTGCTTATGGCAGGTGCATATATGAAAAAGTATCCTGAGTCTGTGATGCTATTCTATGACTCAGAATTTGGTTCTCCAGCCTCATACTTTAAACAGTTTGGCATTGATACCAGCCGAGTATTGCATACACCTATTACTAACGTAGAAGAACTCAAATTTGATATGATTGGTCAACTTGAGTCACTTGAGCGTAGTGATAAAGTTATTGTGGTTATTGACTCTATTGGTAACCTTGCATCTAAGAAAGAGATGGAAGATGCATTGAATGAGAAGTCTGTTGCAGATATGTCTCGCGCTAAGGCATTGAAAGGTTTGTTCCGTATGGCAACACCTTATCTTGCTATGAAAGATATTCCTATGATTGCAGTTAACCATACCTATCAGGAAATTGGTTTGTTTCCTAAGGCAATCGTATCTGGCGGTACTGGTATTTACTATTCTGCAGATAATATCTGGATCCTTGGCCGTCAGCAAGAAAAGAAAGGCACTGAGATCACTGGTTATAACTTTGTCATCAACGTAGAGAAATCTCGCTATGTTAAAGAAAAGTCTAAAATCCCGATTGCAGTTAGCTGGGAAGGTGGCGTACAGAAGTATTCTGGGTTGACTGAAGTTGCTATTGCAGGTGGATATGTTCGTAAGCCTTCTATGGGTTGGTATGAAGCATTTGATCCTAAGTCAGGTGAAGTCTTATCCGGTAAAGTTCGTCTTGATGCTACGCTTTCAAAAGAATTCTGGGATCCTATTTTCACTAATACTGATTTCAAAGAGTTTGTTCAAAAGCAATATAGTATTGGCCATGAGTCTCTTGTGAATATGGATGATATTGTCGAGGCAGTTGATGATGAAACTTGAGGAAAATATTGACTATGAATTAATTCCAGGAGAAGGTGAAAACTGGGATATTAGAATTCTTACAGGTGATTACGTTGAAACTGTTTTAAATTTTAAAGAATTGACTGTATCGGAAGACGGTGAGCATCTTAAGTTTAAAGTAGATATTGTAGCAACTCCCGATCAAACACTCAATATTGACGAAAATGTAGATTTACAGCAGTTTGCAGGTATGATACTATCTGATATATTAGAGAATTCAGCAGTTAAAGCAAATAGGGGTAAAAGTGATTAACGCAAATATTGAACAAACTGTTCTACGTAATTTGCTGACGAATGAAGGGTATATGCGAAAGGTATTGCCCTTCATTCAACCTGAATATTTTACAGGTGTATATCAGCAAATGTTTAGGGAAGTGGTTAAGTTTGTTGCCAAATACAACAAGTTGCCCAATGATGAAACATTTAAGATTGAAATTGATGAGTCAAATGGGTTTACTGATGAGCAGTATCGTCATGCAGTAGAAATCATACCAGAAATCTTTAAGAATGACGAGTCTGATGAGTCATGGCTTTATAATCGCACTGAGAAATGGTGTCAAGACCGTGCACTATTCAATGCTATTATGGAGTCAATTACCGTTATTGATGGTAAGCATCAAAAGTTGACTAAAGACTCTTTGCCTGATCTACTTCAAAAGGCATTGGCAGTTACCTTTGATACTAATATTGGCCACGACTATTTGGAGAATGTTGATGAGAGATACAGGTTCTATCATGAGCAAGAGGAAAGAATCCCCTTCGATATCCACCACCTTAACACCATCACAAAGGGAGGAATTCCTAATAAAACGCTTAACATTGCACTCGCAGGTACAGGCGTGGGGAAGTCTTTGTTTATGTGTCATATTGCTGCTAGTAGTCTTAACCTAGGCAAGAATGTTCTTTACATCACTATGGAAATGAGTGAAGAACGTATTGCCGAACGTATCGACGCTAACTTGCTTGATATTCCTATTGACCAGATTGAGAATATGAGTAAAGAGATGTTTTCTAATGCGGTTAATCGCCTTAAGACAAAGACAAACGGTAAACTTATCATCAAAGAGTATCCGACTGGTCAGGCAAATGCCAACCACTTCCGCGCTCTATTGAATGAATTGAAATTGAAAAAAGGGTTTGTACCCCATATTGTTATGATTGATTATCTAAACATTTGTGCTTCATCGCGTATGAAGATGGGAGGTTCTGTAAATAGTTATGCCTACATTAAAGCAATTGCTGAAGAGCTACGTGGCCTTGCGGTTGAATTCAACCTACCGATCATCTCTGCAACGCAGACGACTCGTACTGGTTATTCTAGCTCGGATCCTGGGCTTGAAGATACGTCCGAGTCTTTTGGACTACCCGCCACCGCTGACCTAATGTTTGCACTTGTATCCAATGAAGAATTGGAAGCGCAAGGACAGATTATGGTTAAACAATTGAAGAACCGTTACAACGATCCTAACAAAAACAAACGGTTTATTATTGGCATCGATCGATCTAAGATGAGGTTATTTGATACCGATTCTATGGATCATCAATTGGTCAATGACACTGCAGTCTTCGATAAAACTGCTATACATAATGCTGAAAAAGAAAAATTTACTGACTTTAAATTCTAGGAGAATATATCATGGCTAAAGGTAAAAAATCAAGTGGCGTTAGCTCAACCTCTAAAGGCGAACGTATTAGTTCTATGCGTACTCGCGGTATTGGCATGGACGCTGGAGATCGGGCTTTGAATCAATTGAAAGCTGTTGCGAAAGGTAAAGACATTGTCCTTACTATCGAAAATCCTAATAAGGCTCAGACCAACAAGAAATTTATTAGAGTAAAGGTTAGCGGTAAATCGTATCAGCGGTATATGCAAGGTGGCGCCGATATGAAAGGTGCACGTAATCCATTAGTGGCATGGAATTCTGGGGAATAATTTATGAAATATTCCAACGAAGTCACAAGGGCTTATCTAGTCGTACAACCAGCCCCAGCTGAAGAATTCAAGGAGCACTTTAGTGACGCAATGGAGCTTATTGCCTACTGTGCCAGAGTATCTAATCCAGCTAACCAGTTCAATAACGAAACCGGAGAAAAGCTCATCCGACGACTCATTGAATGGAAGCACTGGTCCCCTCTCGAGATGGCTAGTGCCACTATCGGAATCGACACCACTCGGGACATTGCGAGACAGATCCTCCGACACAGAAGCTTCAGCTTCCAGGAGTTCAGCCAGCGCTACGCCGATCCTAACAGTCTTGATGTTTCCTTTGTTTTAAGGGAAGCAAGACTTCAAGATCCTAAGAATCGTCAGAATAGTATTATCTGCGATGATTCAGAACTTCAGAAACAATGGGCGATTAAGCAGTTAGAAGTTATTAATACAGCTCGTGCTGCTTATGAATGGGCCACAAGTAAAGAGATTGGCATTGCAAAGGAACAGGCACGTTGTATTCTACCTGAAGGCAATACTGTAAGCAGAATATATATGAACGGTACACTTCGATCGTGGGTGCACTATATCGAGCTTCGTTCTGGTAATGGTACACAGAAAGAACATATGGAAGTTGCCCGTGCAATTGCTTCAGCAATTGCTAAGATTTTCCCAATGGTAGAGGAGTTTATTGATAATGGGACGTAAAATTTCTACATATAATGCAACAGATGGTCGAGGCAGAGCTGAAGTCCACTTTGACTTTAAAAATGAATTGGCATATATAATATACTTCGATGATAACGGTCGACAATTCTTCACGGAAGAATTCCCAAACAACTCTCTTCCTTACGTGGAAGATGCTGCAGAGAATTGGTCTCTTGGCATTAAAAAATTAGAGTTGGAATAATTCTAAAATAACGGTTTACATTCACTAAACCTTATGATAGTATAAAACAAAACGAGGCTACACAATGATGAAAATCATATGCGCATGCATCGGCAGTCTTACTGTTGTAGGGTTTGCTGAAACAAAAACAATTACTGATATACCTTCAAATTATGAACATAATATCAAGTTGGAAACAAATGAGGGAAATCTAAAAAAGATTTATACATTCATTGAAACTCCTGATGATGTTGATAGCATTGAGTGTCTAGCAAAGAATATTTACTTTGAGGCGAGAGGTGAATCTGAGGATGGACAAATTGCAGTTGCAAATGTTACATTAAATAGGGTAGATCATCCTGATTTTCCTGATGATATTTGTAGCGTAGTCTATCAGAAAAAACAATTTAGTTGGACATATCGCTTAAAAAATAAGACACCAAAGGATATAAAAGTCTATAAAGATATTTACAATCTTGCAGAAAATGTGTATTATAATCAAATCGGAGATATTACCGATGGTGCTTTATTCTTTCATGCCACAAGAATAAAGCCATACTGGTCAAAAAAGATGACTGAAGTGGCAATAATTGATAAACACATTTTTTATAGACCATAGGTGATATATGAAACTACTAATAGTTGGTTATGGTCGGCACGGTAAAGATACTGTTGCTGAATACCTGTGTAAAAAACACATCCTTAAATTCCAATCGTCTAGCATGCATTGTGCTGAACGCGTAGTCTTTCCTGCACTCAAAGACATGTATGGTTACAAAACCATCCAAGAATGCTTTGATGATCGTTCTAATCATCGCCGTGAATGGTATGAACTAATCTCTGAATATTGCAAAGACGATCTTGCCCGTATTGGTCGTGAAATTTTTTCGGGATCTGATATTTACTGTGGCTTGCGTAATAAGCGTGAGTTCCATTCTATTAAGAATAACGGTCTATTCGATTATGCTATTTGGGTAGATCGTTCCGACTATCTTCCACCTGAAGATAAATCCAGTAATACTATTGAACCTTGGATGGCAGACTTCGTTATTGATAATAATGGTACACTAGAACAACTGTATCGGAATATCGATGACCTCTACCGTAACCTACAAATACGAGAACTTTAAACATACATTCTACGACTTTAATGGGTGTGTCATAATTATCACATCTGATAAGGGAATTGGAATTAAATATGTACAATCGCTAGTAAATATGGTTAAATAGACTTTGTAAACGTTGAAGCAACGTGGACACATACTGGACTCGGGGGCGGTACCCGACGACTCCACCAAAAGGACAATATAATGTACGATTTGATTTTCAATAAATTTTATTATATACTGATTGGTATTTTAATTGGGTTTATGATTAATGTATTGTTTTTTTGATGGGGTCGAAATAGGATCGACAGGTGTGAAGATGAAGTGGAGTTTACCGGATGACCTCGTATCGGTCAAACCTAATAAATGCAAACGATAACTTTGCTCCTAAGGCTTACGCACTAGCTGCCTAAGTACTTTGGGTATGGTTCCACCTAGAAACAGAACGGGCCAATAAACAAACAAATCTTAAAGGATATAAAATGAAAAAGATTCTTCTTGCAACTACTTTCGCGACTTTTGGCGCAACTTCAGCTTTTGCTGGACCTTCTTACTTCGGTGTTTCCGGTGAAGTTGCATATTCCGTAGAAAATAATGCTGCTGCTCTTGAAATCGGTCCAGATCTTGCATTTGGTGATGTTGCACTCGAGTCGCGTATTTACGGTGCCGCAAGTACTGATGGCCTAGAATTCACTGGCGTTAGCCTTGAAGCAAACTACGCTATCACAAATAGCGTGTATGTTTTCGGCACGGTCAGTGCTGATGCTGATATGGCATACGAAGATGCCGTTCTTGGCGTACGCTTCGGGTTCTAATCTGAACTTAAATTGTGAATGAAAAGGGGAGCTTTATGCTCCCCTTTTTTTATAAATAAAAATACCTATAAATACATCCGAATGACTGGACTTTTTATTATGACGAATTGTAAGGAATAATAGAATGTTTAGAAAATTATTAGTTATAACATTATGCTTATTTGCTGGATCGGTTTCAGCGCAAGAATCTTCAACAACTTGTCCTGAAGGTTATATTTGTACCAAATCCGAAACTGATTCCTCAGTAAACTCTAATTCTACCACCACAGTATATTCCCCTCCATCTACTGCGGTTGCGCCAACAATTAATGGTTCTACGACTGACAGTTGTACAGTTGGTGTTTCAGGGGCGGTTCAAACTCAAATTCTAGGTCTCTCTGCAGGTAAAACTGTTAGAGATGTTAATTGCGAACGTTTGAAAAATGCTAAAACTCTATATGACATGGGAATGAAAGTTGCCGCAGTTGCAACAATGTGTCAAGATCCTGGGGTCTTTGACGCAATGATGAATGCTGGTACTCCGTGTCCATACGATGGAATGATTGGCGATCAAGCAAAGGCAGCCTGGAAAATGGAAGAAAGTAAACCAAAAGAAAAATCCCTACGTAATAAATGGAGAAATATGGATGATGACGACAAAAGTACTGCCCGTGGCGGTCTTGGGATCGGTGCTTTGTTGGGCCTCTTACTCCTACTCTGAAGTTATTATAGGGCAGACTGGTAATGCTGCCGCTGGTGGCTATGTATGGAATATGGATAGCGTCTTGCCTCCAGGGGCAGGATTAACAGTCAATGGCATTCTTCACAGATACACTATTGAAAAAGATCCAGCTGGAAATGCTACAGTTTATATTCGAAATGAAAATGCCCTTGGTGAAGGTTATGTTTATAACCATGAGGATGTTTGGGACGGTTATCCTGGGAGTACAATATCTGGTTATGAGCCATTATTACCCATCCCAAGAGAAGCTATGGGTCAAGGTGAAATTGGAGTAGTTGGCGAAGGAACATTGAGTGACGTAAATATAGTTTACAATTATGTTTATGACACATGTTATAATCCAATAACTGATCCAAGTTGCCCTGGTTATTTTGATGCATTATATAAATACCTTTTAGATAATGGTCTATTGAATGGTAATGAAATAGAAGATCCATATTATAACGAATGGGTTCAGGCCCAACTTGATAGAGAATATAGTCTTGGTGAAGAAGTAAAAAGCGAAAAAGAAACAAAAGAAGAAGAAGACCCGGAAGGAGAATTGGATATAGAAGCTGCATTATCCATAAGTGGAGCTGCAGAAGAAATTGCCGATGTTGCACAACAAGAAGCTATGTTAAAAGCTCTTGCTGCACTTCCCAAACTAGATTCATATTACGAAGTTGTCATTCAGGGTGGCACTTATGAAGAAACAGTGAAATTACAAGATTCAGAAATCCCTGACAATACACGAGCGTTGAGAAATCTAGCCTCCGATCAGACACATAAAGATATGGTTAGGTTGCAATATGATGGAAACTAATAACAAGGGGACTAAAATGTTCAAAAAGACTTTAGTGGCTCTGAGTTTTTCGGTTATTGCAACTTCTGCGGTTGCACTAGAAACTCCGATTAACGGTAGAGTCGAATCAAAATGTACCATACACACGGACGTACGTGGCGTGTATGGACAGCCAACACCGGATGCATTAAGCACAGTGCCAGCCGATGGTGGTGTAATGCCAAAAATTCGTTACGACGTAGCTCTTGCGGATTCTTATATCGCAAAGGTTACTTGGCCAAACGTATTTTCTACTAATCCAACTCTAACTGACGTTGTCAACTGGGTCGGTGATGTAGAAGTTGCAGAAGTTACTGCTCCTGCTATGTCAGGATATGAAACAGATAAAATCGAATACGATAATGTCGTTGAATTTGATTTAACTGAAGCTGGTACTGTTTGGTTCAAAGTGACTTCAGAAGCTGCCTATGGTTACAATAAACCATTCCCAGGCGGTAACTATACGGCCATCGTAATTGCAGAATGCATTGCAAAATAAAATGATGAAGTCGTTATGTTTAGCATTAGTATGTGCGCTACTACCTTCAATTGGTAGCGCACATGAAATGATACCGACTTATCCAATACTGCAACCTTCTTATGTGGAAGGGATAGTTGTAACTACACTTAGACTTTCGAATAGAAGAGATGATGTAGAATATTATGAGATTGATGTTTTCAGTGAAGATTGGGAACCAATAAAGTTTGCTACTGAAAATAAAATTATAAAATTAGGATATAATGAATCTAAAACTTTTGACGTGTATATTAGAGAAAAAGATAAAGACAAGGTAATGTATATTTGCACATTATCTAAATTACAAAAAGAAAATGTAGGGGCTTCAGCAATCTCATCGAAGATTTGCTCAAAAATAAAAAAGTGAGTAGTGTATGAAATATTATGCGATCTTATTGATTCTCGTTGGTTCAACAGCATTTGCCGATTCCAGTTCATTGAACTTGGCTATACCTGGAGCTCCAATGAATTATCAGTCAGACCAATTTAGAGCTGGTGAACTTGATTGCTCAAATGCTATTGGTTCTGCTACACAGTTGGAATTTGGAGTTACTGGTTTAATTGCAAAAGATACTGCAACTTATGACGGTAATCAGGTGGGAGATATCGGCGTATATAGTCGGATAATCATACCATTAGGAAAAAGAGTAAAGTCTAGAATTGATTGTAACAAACTTTATGAACTAGAACTAAAGAAAAAACAACTCGAAGTTATGAAACTTGAACAAGAACTTCAGCAACTTCGAACACTTCAATTTGAAAACTAATTATGTTGTCTTGATATAATTTATGATATAATAATCTCAGGAGAAGATAATGGCTACAAGAACAAGAAAAACGGCACCTAAATCTTTAGAGGCGGATTCATCATATAGTTTCCTCGATACAGATGGCGATGGTATTATCACTGACGAAGAAATGTCTCGTGCAAGAGAAGTTGCTGAGTTTGAACATAAAAAGAAAATGCAAGAGAACGAAGACAAAAAAGAAGACCAGATCCGCCAGATGGCATGGTTTGCGCTATGGGGAATGCTTCTTTATCCTGTTATGATTCTTGTTACAAGTTTCTTTCAAATTGATGGCGCAGCGCAAATCATTGGCGATATCGCTCCAACATACTTTGTAGCTATTGCTGGTTTAGTTGCAGCATTCTTTGGTACTCAAGCTTACCTTAAAGGTAAAAGTAACGACGACGAAGAGTGAGCAAATAAATGGCAGAGTTTGAATTCGGTGGTATGACATTTCGAGGTGGTAAGATGATGATCATTCTTACTGCACTATCAACAGCCGGGGGTGGACTTTGGGGTGGCTTCGAGTTTTATAAGGATTATATGGATATGAAGGAGATAATCCAAAATATCGATATCCAGGCAATTCAATCAGCAAATGAGTTGCAATTACAAAAACTTGAAGATGCTATTGACTACACGAGGGATATTAAAAACGATTTACGTCAAGATATTCTTCGTGTAGAAGCAACTTCAGAAGATGCATCTCGTAGAGTAAAGGATACTCAAACCGATGTAGATAATCGTTTGCGTACTATAGAAAATCTAAATAGGGAAACCGAAAAAGATGTTCGCGATACTATGCGTAGCACTGAAAGTCGTATCGATGAAAGTATGAGAATATTGGAAAAAGACTTAAAACAAACTCTACAGGAAGCACTTGATAATCCACTATCAAAGTGATTTACATTTCTTTATAGTTGATATATAATATGACTTAGGGTGATGCCGTAATACATCCGCGAGGCGCCACGGTTAGCGCCTCATTTAATTATTGGAGTTAAAATGAAAATATTAGGCATAAGTGAAGGATTTCATGATGCATCAGTTTCCCTTATAGATGAAAGGGGAAATATTTTACATGCCAGCCATTCTGAAAGATATTCTAAAGTAAAAAATGATCCTAAAATCCATAATGATCAAATGGAAGATCTTCAATGGAAAGAAATAGATTATCAAGCATATTACGAAAAGATTTGGTTGAAAAATACAAGAAGATTTTTATTTGGGCAATCTGCTAAAAGTACTGATGTATATTACAATGAATCTTTTTATCATCACGAATCGCATGCAGCAGCCGGGTTTTATACATCGCCATTTGATGTGGCAGACATTCTTGTAATCGATTCAATTGGAGAATGGGATACTATATCTGTCTGGCAAGGATGGACTATAAAAGGTCCACTTGGATATAAAAAGACACATATGAAAAAAATCAAGAGCTGGAAGTATCCATACTCGCTCGGTCTATTTTATTCAGCAGTAACACAACGCGTAGGGTTAAAACCAAATGAGGATGAATACATTCTTATGGGTATGGCCGCTTACGGTGAACCAATTTATGATATGAGTGAATTGTTACACAGAAATAATCATAAAGGTATTGGCAACTATTTACCAAATGCTCGGAATGAAGATCTTGCTGCAAGTGCACAGGCACTTTATGAGCAAGAACTTCTAAAAATTATTAATAAGTATTGTAAGCACCCAAACTTAGTATTCATGGGTGGATGTGCACTTAATTGTTCTGCTAATAGCAAAATCCAAGATAAAAATATCTGGATTATGCCAAATCCAGGTGATGCGGGTTCTTCGCTTGGAGCAGCAGCTTTGGCTCTAGGAAAAAAATTAAAATGGAAGGATCCATATCTTGGTTATAATATCAATCGTACAATTAATCCTAAACATATTGCTGAATATATTGTTAACAATTCTATATGCGGTATTGCTAACGGTCGTGCTGAGTTTGGTCCTAGGGCTCTTGGCAATCGTAGTCTTGTTGCTGATCCCCGTCACGATATTAAGGACACTGTTAATGGTATTAAAAGACGTCAAATGTTTAGGCCTTTCGCCCCCGCTATTTTGGAAGAATTTGCTGAAGACTATTTCGAAGGACCAATGAATGAGTATATGCAGTTCGTAGCTAAAGCAAAGCATGATTATAATTCAGTTACGCACGTAGATGGCACGGCTAGAGTTCAAATTGTAAAGCAAAATTGTAGTTCTATCATTAGACCAGTTTTAGAAGAGTTCTATAAATTAACAGGCGTTCCGATGCTGCTAAATACAAGTTTAAATATAAAGGGAATGCCAATGGTAAACGATGAAGCTGATGCAGATTTGTTTCAATCGAAATATAATGTAAAGGTTTTTTGATGGAAAAGAAAATATTAATTGCAGGCGGTTGTTCATATACAGATAAAGATTTTAAAAGTAATGCTACAGATGTAGTCTTACCTGATCCGATGTGGCCAATGTGGCCAGAACACTTGGCCAATAAGTTAGGATTAGAAAATCGTAATGTCGCTCTTCGAGGAAATGGTAATTTAAATATTTTTGAATCTGTATTGAAGGCTATTACTTTATATGGCGATAGGGTAGAAGCGGTGGTCGTTTTATGGTCTGGATGGGATAGAAGTGTTCTATTTAATATGCTTAATGTTGTTACGATAAATGCATTTTATACGCATGTAAAACAAAGCGATAAGTGGAATACTATTGGGTGGATAGAAGATACAAAATTGAAAGATTGGTTAGATGTGTATCTAAATACCAATTGGTGGGATCCTCCAACTTTTATTAGAGAATCTACTAACTATTCTCTGGCACTAATGTCTGCATTAGCTACCATATGTGAAAGTAAAAATATAAAATATTTATTTTATCAAGGCGTAACTCCTATAGAACTCTATGGTTTGAATGAAATAGAAAATCATATAAAAAGACCATCAGGTATAAAATATAATTTATCAGAATTTGAAATTTTAAAATGGATTAAACAATCCCCATTTTCAGGCGAACTGGAAAAACGTAAAGATAAAATTTTAGGTTGGCCATTTTTGGCGAATTGCGGTGGTCATCATCTTGACAGTTTAAGATATTCTCAATGTAAACCGCCATTTCCAAATGGTCCACTGAAAATAAGTGAAATGGATCATCATCCTAATGGGGAAGCTCAATTAATTATTTCTGACATATTCTATGATAAATGGAAAGATTTATATAAGGTTTGAAATGGAAAATACTACAAAATTATTAATTAATCACGCATTTGCCCATATCATGATGATCCCGGCTATAATTTATGGCACTTGGTGGATGTGGTTAGTAGGATTTTTATGGTGGCAAGTAATCGCAATTGTGGCGATTAGCGGCGGATATCATCGCTATTATAGTCACTTCTCCTTTAAAGCGCCAAAATGGTATCCCTATGTGGTCAATTTCCTAGGTATATTTGCAGGCGCTGGACCAGCTATGACTTGGGCTGGTTCTCATATGCAGCATCATGCTTATAGTGATACAGATCAAGATCCGCATAGTTATAGTAAAAAAGGTTGGTGGCCAGTTTATGTCAATACTTGGGGATATGGGTTTAAAATTAAACGTAGATTTATTACAAGATTGATGAGAGACTCAATTTTAAAATGGTTTTACGGAAATTACTTTAAATTGAATATTTTAATTATCGTTGTTCTAGCAATGATTAATCCTATGTTGATGATTTTTGGTTATGCTTTGCCAGTAGTATTAGCTTTTCATGGGTATGGCATTTTGAATATTCTTGGCCATTATGGCGGTAAACCGAACAATACTTGGTTGGGTAATATATTAACTGCTGGAGAAGGATGGCATGCAAATCATCATCGTCGGGCAATGGACTATAGGATTGGCCAGAAATGGTGGCAGTTTGATCCAACGGCTATTTTCATTCGTATTATACGAAAGGATAATGTATAATTGAAACAGACTTTAAACTTATACACTTTACCTGAACAAAGGATCATTACTCTAAAAGAATATGGGCAGGATGAATTCTGGACTGAACTAAAAAGGATCAGGGAAAAAGATGAAATTTATAATAAAAGAAACATTGAATGGTTTGATGTATTACCAGAGACTTTCCTGAATTATCCAGAATGGTTCTTTCTATTCGATGGGAATAAGCCTGTAGCATTTTCTACAATACAAAAATATTATGAAGGGTGTTATAGAGTCTTAACCAGAACTTATGTTTATAGGGATTATCGACGTTTCAGAATTCCTAAAGTAGCATCCGATTATGCCCCTGCCATAACTATCCTATTTAAACAATTAGAATATCTTAAGAATTATAATACCATTTTCATCTCAATGCAGCATTTAGCAAGACGGCCGGCCATCGAAACCTTTGCTGATAAACTCAAGGCAAGGACCGGTAAAGATTGGAACCTGGCAGATAAGATGATGTTAACTTGCGACGATGACTATGGTAGAAATTGCTGGCAGAGTATAATATATAATGGAAAGAAACCTAATTTACCTGAAATTACCATTGAGGAATGGAAATATCGTTATGGATGAAAAATGTTTAATTGAAAAAACTAAAAGAACAAGAGTTAATGGTTCTGGACCACAAAGAGTTAAACTAAAAACTTTTAAGAAAATTGGTGAAGTACCTATTAACGTGGTACATGAACTGAACTACATTCTTGATACTTATAAAGGTAATGATTTAGGCGGTGATAATTATGGTATTAGTCAAAATTGTAATATTGAAGAAGTATTTCACGTTTCAGACAAATACAGACAAGTTCTTATTCAGAAAAAAGTAGAAACTTCTTTAGATGATGTTGACGAATATCTTTACACCCAATGGGATGCGTCGTATAATCTGAGATATACTAGACCAGAGATTGATAAAATTTTCCATAATGTATATCGATTTCGTATGAGTGAAATGAAAGGTGATCACGAACTGAATTGGCATATTGATACTGATACTAGCATCATGTGTCGTGCCCAAATCTGTTTAAATGAAAACGATTCAATTTTGGAATTTAGAAACAGAACCGGAATACATCAACTTCATATGAAACCGGGGGAAGTTTGGTTTATTAATACTGGATGGAATCATAGAGTGGTGAATGGAAGTACGACACGTAGAAGTGCTATTATGGGATTTCACTTTAATGATTTAAAAAATAAGGACCTATTGTTATTATGAAAAAGCTGACCAAGATTGCTATTATTGGATATGGATTTGTTGGAAAAGCAGTAGAATTTGGATTTAAAAATCAGTCCAATGATATCATGATTATTGATCCATATAAAGGATATGCCAATATGGATGATATGCGTTACTATTATCCAGATTTTACTTTTGTTTGTGTATCTACTCCGATGGCTGAAAATGGAAGTATTGATGCAACTAGTCTAAAACTAGTCGTTGAACAACTTCGTGATATGGATTCAGGAACTGTTATCATCAAATCGACAGTAACTCCTGATATTATTGAAGAATTGTGCAACTCCAAAAACTTTGTTTACAATCCAGAATTCCTTACAGAACGTAATGCCTATGATGAGTTTTTGAATCCTGAATTCCATATTCTAGGTGGAGATATTGAAGTATGTAAGCAAGTTGAAAACCTTTATAATTATAACTCAAATTGTAATCCCGCTAAAGCATATTT
>OCVQ010000258.1_pt1 | contig 48561 bp, 32 predicted proteins | sample 1539061 | NCBI WGS metagenome assembly OCVQ01 (sample SAMEA3355526, study PRJEB22509) | marine metagenome | biome: marine; feature: river plume; material: water | place: USA | collected 2010-08-08 | depth 0.5 m | reverse complement strand
TTACTGATGTAATAGTTAATCTATTATTGTATGCAGGTTGTCCAGCGGCTGGTAGTTTATGTTCGGTTCGATTGCCATCCATTTCACAAGTAAATGTGAATGATTCAGGTTTTAGATAGATACTATCGCCAACATCCAATCCATGTCTTACAATTGTCATTGTGAAATCACCATTTGCAGGATTGTATGTTGCGGTTGTTGGTGTGTATGAAGAAATACCAGATGTGATTATCCCCGTAACTAATTCAAATGATGAACTGATATCAGTTAGGTTACTTCCACTAATTGCAAGTGAACCGGTATATTGAGTTGTATCGGTAAATCTAATATTGTTTTCAGTATTTGATTTAACCGATGGAACTTCCAATAAGTTGTTTAATAAGATTTGTTTAACAATACCTTTAGCGTATCTGATAGCTTCAGTTGTTTCACCCAATTGGATGGTTGTTGCTTCAGATGGGTATCTATAATAGTAATCACCAGCGATGATACTTCTTTCGTTACCACCCCATAGTAAATCAGTTGCTACTGCATCAATGATAAATCCAACATCTCTTCTACACTTAACTCTATTGTAAGTGAAGTAAGGATATTTCATGTCCACAAATCTGATAACATTGTCCTGAACTAACTCTTTGTTGTCCAAAATCAAGTTATACTTCGCAAGTAAATCACTATTAGGATTTACCAACAATGTGTTTTGAACAATCTTATCAGCCAATCCAGCAGCGTGGTTAATACCAGTGATAGTTTGGTCAGATTGAACAGTGGTTGCTTCTGAAGGATATAAGTAGTAGAACTCACCAGCGGTGATACTTCTTTCGTTACCTCCATAAAGAACATCCGTTGCCACAGCATCTACGATGTATCCAACATCTCTTCTACACTTAGCTTCGATATACTCAAATCCACTCCAAGAAGAACTCATAAATGAGATTACTTCGTTTTGTAGTAATTCTTTGTTATCCAACAATAAGTTGTATGTAGTTTGTCTTTCCAAAGATGCGGTTACCAAATTGATGTTGTTAACCAATTTGTTTGTCAATCTTTGTGCGTAGGTTGCACCATCTACCGTTGGGTACAATTGTGCACTTACGCTTGGTGATTCACTACCACTTACCGTAGCTGCCGATGGGAATAGGTAATAGAACTCACCAGCGGTGATACTTCTTTCATTTCCACCATAGTAGAAGTCAGTTGCTACTGCATCTAAGATGTAACCCACATCACGCGAACAACTTGCTTCGTTATATTCAAAATTACTCCAAGAAGAAGAAATATAAGAAATAACTTCCGCTTGAATAAATGGTTTGTTTTCAGTAATCAATTTAACCACTTCAACAACTTCAGTTGATGCGGTTACAAAGATTTCGTTTTGTAATAATTTATCAGAAACCAACTTAGCGTATGTGATACCATCTAAAGTTGAATCTAATTGATTTTGCTCAGATGGAACACCAGCATTGGTTGCTCTCGATGGATATAGGTAGTAGAACTCACCAGCTTTAGAACTTCTTTCGTTACCACCATACAAAGTATCGGTTGCAACAGCATCTAAAATATATCCAACATCTCTCTTACACTTATCCTCATTGTAGAATACACCACTCCAAGAAGAAGATACATAAGAAATTACTTCTTCTTGAATGAATAGTTTGTTTTCAATCAATACATCAACAGCGTTTGTTCTACTGAATGGTGCTAGTGCGAACTCATTGTTTTGAATGATTTCGTTTGCCAATCTTCTTGCGTAGTTGATACCATCTAAAGTTTGGATTAACTCAGAACCAGTTGCGTTTGAAGGATATAGGTAGTAGAATTCACCAGCGGTGATACTTCTCTCGTTTCCACCATAATAAAGGTCAGTTGCAACAGCATCTAAGATATATCCAACATCTCTCTTACAAGTTGTTTCATTGTATGAGAAACCACTCCAAGAAGATGATAAGTAAGCGATAGTTTCTTCTTTAACGAAATCGATGTTGTTTACGATTAAGTCATAAGATGCACTTACAAATTCAGATGCGGTTACGAACTCAATATTCTGAATTACTCTTTGTGCTAATTTACCAGCATAGTTGATACCATCCAAAGTTTGGTTCAATTGTGAACCAGTTGCTGCAGATGGATATAAGTAATAGAATTCACCAGCTTTAACACTTCGTTCATTACCACCATATACGATATCGGTCTTAACAGCATCTAAGATATAACCTACATCTCTCTTACAAGTTGTTTCGTTATAATCAAATGATGACCAAGATGAAGATAGGTAAGCGATTGTTTCTTCTTGGATGAATTCAGTATTATTTGTAATCAATTCAGCTGTCAACAATCTTTCCGCTGATGCGGTTACAAAGATGTTGTTCTGAACCAATTGTTGTGCTAATTTACTTGCGTAGAACACACCATCCAAAGTTTGGTTCAATTGTGCACCCTGCGCTTGTGATGGGAACAAATAGTAATAGTATCCGTTTACAACCGATGCGGATATTGAGTTGAACAATAAATCCTCAGCTGCTCCACTAATAATTAAACCAACATCTCTTCTACACTTAGCTTCATCGTATGAAGCAGTAGACCAAGAAGATGATAAGTAAGCGATAGTTTCGTCTTGAATGAAATCGATATTTTCTTTTATGATTTCATACGCTGCCAAAGTAGATGGAGTAGAAACTGATGCGGTATAAGCCGTTACAGTAGGTAATCCAAATAATCCGTTTGCGATAACATCAGTTACAATTGAGATAGATGATGAAATAGCTGCCACATCTTCCAATGAACCACTCAAAGAACCAGTGTATTGTTCGGTTGTAGTTACTTTAATGAGTTCTGATGTATTATCTACTACGATAGGTAGAGAATCAACTCCATTAGAAATAATGTCCGTTACAATGGCTACTGAAGAACTAACCTTAGCAATCTCAGTTTGAGTTGCGGATGATGCTGAAATGTATTGTTCAAATGTAGTTTTCTTAATACTACCACTTACATTTTCGATTTCAGTTGGTAAACTACCTACACCATTTTTAAGGATGTCTAATACGATAGCGAATGATGAACTTACAGATTGAATTTCATCACTACCAGCAGAAGTTGAACTTACATATTGAGCTTCAGATGTTACCTTAATTAAATCAGATGTATTTTCAACAATAGTTGGAATTGAACCAGTACCATTTTCAACAATATCTAATACGATATCAAATGAAGAACTGATTGTGTTTCTCAAACCTTCAGTTGTATCAACCGATGATGTATATTGTGCTATATTATTTTTCTTAACCAACCCTTCAACATTTTTGATTTGAGTTGGTAAGTTATCCACACCATTAATCAATATATCAACAGTTGTTGCGAATGAAGAACTAATAGCCACCGATTGTACAGCCGATGCTGTATATTGTGATGTATATTGGTCGATGTTGTTTATCTTAATATTATCAACATTATTAGTAACAACTTCAACCTCACCCAAAGATGGGATAGTTACATATCGTTGAGTATCGGATAATGGTAATTCATCCACAATATTAATGATACCACTAGCAGAAACATTATTACTATTTACATAATATAATGTATCAGGTGCGTCAAAAGGAACGATAAAGGTAACAGTACCAAATGAAGTTCCATTTCCAGTTACACCATCGTTATATAAATCTTTAGTACCAGTGGTTCTCTTTGTTTTTATATAGAATGGCTTTAATACACTTATATCAGCGTTTACAATGTTAAGTGAATTTACAGAGAATGTATATAGTTCACCTCGCTTTAATGTAATTTCTGGGTCAACTATACCATCATCAAATGATTCAGTAAATGCATTATCAAATTTAGATAATTGGTTTTTATTAAATAAGTAATTACCCTCCTCTAATGTTACAACCTCATAGTAAGTTACAAATTCAGATGAACCACTAACTTCTAATGTTGGAGTGATTCCATATTTTACGATATCAGTTACAATACTGAAAGAAGATGATACTTTATTTATCTCATCGGTTCCCGCCGATAAAGATGATGTAATTTGAACATCGTTTCCTAACTTAATTCCAGCTTCAGTATTTTTAACCAATTCAATTTCAGCAGGGATGGTAGTCCCAACAACAGTTGTTACTAAATTATCACCATATGAATTTTTAGGAATACCAACAGTTGAGATTGGTGCTCCGTTTGAATCAGTTCCAATAGTTTGTTCGGTTACAACTGAACTACCACTTTCAATAATTTTAACAACTACATCAAATGAATCTTCAATTGATTTAGCTCCCTTAACAACCAACTTAACCAAATCTCTACCAAAGTTGATACCATTGATAGTTTCGGTTAATTGTGAATATGTTGCCTCAGATGGGAATAGGTAGTAGAATGTACCAGCTTTGATACTTCTTTGATTTCCACCATATACCAAATCGGTTACAACTGCATCGATGATAAATCCGATATCTCTGTAACACTTACTATTGTTGTAGTTTAGTGTTGGGTAGGTATCGTTAATATAATCAATTACATTTTGTTGAACATATGCTTTGTTTTCAACAATTGAATTTCTAATTGAAAGTTTTGTTGAATCCGCATCTACAAATACACTACCCAGTACAATTTTCTGAGCCAATGCGTTTGTGTAATTGATACCATCAACAGTTGGGTCTTTTTGTTGTGTTGAAGATGGAACACCACCCACAATTGCTGATGAAGGATAACGATAATAGTATTCTGCTGCGATTCTACCTCTTTCGTTACCACCATATACCATATCGGTAATTGCGGCATCTAAGATGTAACCAACATCTCTCTTACAAGTTGTTTGGTTATATGAGAACTCACTCCAAGAAGATGAGATAAATGCGATTACCTCATTTTGGATAAATGTTTTGTTTTCAAGCAATAATTCTTTAGCATCTAATACTGCTTGAGATGGTGAAGAAAGTTCAATACTCTGAACAATGTTTTTTGCAATTCTACCAGCATATCGGATACCATCCAATGTTTGGTTTAATTGTCCACCAGTATCACCATCGTTTCCGATAGTTGCTTGTGAAGGATATAAGTAATAGAACTCACCAGCTTTAGCGGTTCTTTCATTACCACCATAATAAACATCAGTTTTAACTGCATCTAAAATGTATCCTACATCTCTCTTACAAGTTACCTCATTGTAGTCAAAGTTTGACCAAGATGAAGATAAGTAAGCGATAGTTTCTTCTTTAATAAATTCGGTGTTGTTTGTAATCAAATCCCAAGTTGCTCTTCTTTCTTCTGATGCGGTTGCGAACTCAATGTTCTGAACCAACTTCTGAGCCAACTTCGATGCGTAGAATATACCATCTAATGTTTGATTCAATTGTGCACCTTGTGCTTGTGATGGGAATAGATAATAATAGTATCCATTCATTACGGATGCTGAATTAGCTCCCCATAATAAATCTTCCGCTGCTCCACTAATAATCAATCCTACATCTCTTCTACACTTACTTTCATCATAAGATGCGGTTGACCAAGAAGATGATAGGTAAGCGATAGTTTCATCCTGAATGAATGAAATATTGTTTTTAAGGATTTCGTATGCTGCGATAGCATTTTCCGAATCCAATGATTGGGTGTATTCAACAATGGTTGGTAAAGAACCAGTACCATTTGTGATGATATCGGTTACAATAGAAATAGAAGATGAAATGAATGCTACATCTTCCAATGAACCACTATAAGATGATGAAATGTATTGAACACTATCGTTAAAGAATTTAATATTCTCATTTGTGTTTGATACAATAGTAGGAATTACACTAACTCCATTTTCAACAATATCGGTTACGATTTCAAACGAAGAACTTACTTTATTTGCTTCAGTTATAGATGCGGATATTGCTGAAGTGATTTGGGTTTCACCACTTACTTTAATTAAACCGATTGTATTTTGAACCAAATCAGGTAATGATGCCGTTCCGTTTTGAACAATATCAGTTACGATTGCAATTGATGCACTAACCAACTCTGCTTCAGTAGATGTTGCTACCGAACTTCCGTTTGTGAATTGAGTTGTTGATGTTACTTTTATTGAAGAAGAAACATTTTCAACCAATGTAGGTGTAGCACTTACACCACCAGCAATAATATCAGTTACAACTCCAAAGTTGTTTTGAATTATTTGTAAGTTTTCAGAATCAGCTTCGGATGATGTAATTTGGGTTCTACCACTAACATTAATTGGTGAAGATGTTGTCCAAATATAATCATTAGAATTTCCAGCAATAGTTGAAGTGATATAATCAGTTCCGTAACGAATTATATCTTCAACGATATTGAATGATTGAGATACTAAAGTAACCTCAGTATCGGTAGCCGAAACAGATGATGTTACTGAAGTATATGTAGTTACTTTGATATTACCATCAACATTCAATACAACTTGCGGTGTAGGTAATAAATTAGATTGAATTACTTCATCAACCAAACCATTAACATACTCAATAGCCAATAGAGTTTCGGTTAATTGGGTAGTGTTAGCGATAGATGGATATAAGAAATAATATAAACCAGCTATTTCAGTTCTTTCATTACCACCATATAATAAATCGGTTGCAATATTATCAATGATATATCCAACATCTCGTCTACACTTAGTTTGATTGTAATCAAAGTTTGGATATTGTGTATTGATAAATGTAATAGTTTCGTCTTGAATCAATGAGCGGTTTTCTCTCATCAAATCAACAGCAGCAATTACCGATGCAGATGGTTGTCCAAATGTATCGTTATTTAGTAATTTTTCAGTTAATCTTTTAGCGTAGTTAATCGCATCAATTGTTTGATTTAACTGAGTAGATGTTGCTTCAGATGGGTATAGATAATAGAACTCACCAGCGATTACACTTCTCTCATTACCATCATATCTTAAATCAGTTCCAACCGCATCTAAGATATAACCCATATCTCTTCTACACTTAGCTTCGTTATAATCAAATCCACTCCAAGAAGATGAAACATATAATATAGTTTCTTCAATTACAAAATCTTTGTTTTGGAAGATAACATCATATCCGTTTTCATTTTCAACCGTTGTATCTGAAAAAACTTTACCAGATAATATATTCTGAGCTAACCCACTTGCGTATTTGATACCTGTTAAAGTTGGGTCTAATTCTGATGTAGTTGCGTTGGATGGGTATAGGTAGTAGAATAAACCACTTCTTACCGATTCCTCATTACCACCATAAAGAAGGTCATGTGCCGCACCACTTATAATGTATCCAATATCCCTCTTACAAGTCTCTTGATTGTATGGATGTTCACTCCAAGAAGAAGATAGGTAAACTATGGTTTCCTCTTGAATAAATGGAATATTGTTTATCAATAATTCGTATGCATTCTGAATCTCAATTGTTGGATTCTCAATAGAACTACTTGGAATTATTGTAGGTGCCGATGCGGTACCATTTGCTAAAATATCATAAACAATTGAAAGAGATGAACTCACATAATCAATTGTAGATTGCGATGAACTGATATCAGTTTCGTAAATTGTTGTATCGGTTACTTTATAACTAGCCGATGTATTACTCACAATATCAACCGTTGTAATACCAGTTGATATAATTTCCATAATTGTATTAAATCCACTACTAACTTTCTCTATTGTAGTAGCAGATGAACCCAATCCTTTATATTGTTCAATATCACTTATTTGAATCGAATGAGATACATTTGAAATCTCAACATAAGATGCGGTTGCTGCGTTTCCTCTTTCAATAATATCCAATAAGATATCAAAGTTTGTATCAACCAATGCCACATCTTCCGCAGATGCACTAACCGATGAAGTGTATTGAGTTTGGCCTGAGATATTGTAAACTGATGTAGGTGAGTATCCAGATGTACTACTCTTAGCAATAAGAGTTGGAACATTAGAATTTCCATTTTCAACAATTGAACTTACTAATCTGAAATCAGATTTTACCGCTTCAGCCACATCAGCTGATGAATCTTCGGATACGAAATATTGTTCAATTATATTTGGGTCAGTTACTCTAATGCCATTAGCTGCGTTTGGAACCAATGCTGGAATTGCTGATAACCCCTTTTCAATTGTATTAACAATAATTGAATAGTTATCCTGCACATTTAAGAATGCATCGGTGTTACCACCACTACCAGTGATGAAACGAGAACCACTAGCATACATACCATAATCACCAAATGAGGTGTTAGAGTTAAGTAATACCGCCTGCCCACCATCCAATACTTTTACTGAGTATGCGGAGAAGTTGGTAAAGAAAGATACCAACTGTATGAATCCTCTACCAACAACTTGACAACCTACACCATTTGGTGCAATCTGAGTATATGCATCCAATACCATTGATGCCAATGGAGAATCGGGGTGGATTCTATTACCATCCACATTCAAACCACCACCACCAGCAGGAATCTCCTCATATGCCTCCAAGAATGAGTTTTCTTGGTTTGATATCATTGAGCAGTTTTGAATATATGGTGATGTTGTAATAAATGCGTTTGGTGCAAATGCAATAGCGAATCCTTTCTGAGAATCATCAACCGATGGGAATACTCTCAATCCAGCAAAAGTCATCTCTGCAAGGTAACATCCACTATTTACCCAAAATAAATCTTCGTTTTCGTTTTTAGCAACAATCTTAGTTACACGCAATCCACTTCCCCAAACAGTTGTGTTTCTTGGAAGTTCGATTGGGTTATCTTCGATGTAAGTACCAGTATCAACATCAATTCGATAACCAGTAAATAAGGAACCAGTTGGCAATCCATATCTACCATCATCACCAGGTGTTGCTAACTGAGCTGCTTTTTTAATTGTTCTTAATGGAAATGCAGGTGAACGACCATCATTATCATCACTACCTCTCGTAGAAGATACATAAATGGTTGCTTCAGATGCTACAAAATCTTCAGGTCTAATACCTGCGAATAATTGAGTATCGGTAGATACATCAGCAAATGATGCGGTTGCATCTAATCGATTATTAGCGTTTTTGAAGGTAAGATTACCATCAACACTTAATGAGCCAGTAATTTCAACCGAACCCGTAATCTCTTGCTTATCTAATAAGCTATTACCAATGTTAACACTTTGAGATACATAAAGAGAACCAGATATAATTACAGAATTAGCAACGGATATGCTATCCTTAAAAATATTAATTTCTTCAATCTGCTTTTGTGGAATTAATCTAGCCATTATAATATTTCTGCAATTTTACCTTTTATCTCAAAATCAGTTCTAACAACATCGCCAGGAATTCTGGTTATCGATTGATTAAATACAAATCGTATTTCATCACCATCACTAAAATTTGAATTAATTCTAGTGGATTCCTTAAATACTTGAACTTCGTATCTATCGGATGTTTGCTTAACTCCATATAAATATACATCAACAAAATCTTCTATCGCAGAAACTTGCAAATCTTCATAAATAAATCTATACCCTTTTATATCACCAAAGTCCACATAATCGGAATCGGCTGGTATGCTATTATCAACAGGCCCTAATACAATGGTAAACAAATCACCATCCAATGATATTGAGGTTGGGGTGAATTCGTAAATAAAAGTATCATCAATTACCTCCAATACAAAATTTCTAAAAGATTCTCTATCTCGTCTTTTAGTAATAGTACCTAAATCTATATGTGGTTTTATTCTTGCCATTAGTTAAGTATCTCTAAATCACCTTCAATTTTCACACTATCACCAGCTTCAAAGCTCCAAGGTTGACCAAAGTTTGGGTCATTTGGGTTTTCAATAGTTGATGGGAAATTTGCTCTAATAAATTTTATATGAAAGTATTGTCCAACTTGTTCAAATTTGTAATCTCTTGGCGCAACATATCCACCCCACACAAAAACATCAAATCTAGCATCAGTATGCCTTTTAGAAGATAATCTGCTATCTAATGTTTTTAATCTACAAGGAGTTGTTGTTCTCCAAATCCAATACAATGGATGAGTTAAATCAACTGGTTCCATAATGAACTCATTTGGTTGATTCACTTCTTTCATTATATTTTTAAGAGTCTTTATATTCATAATTGTTCAAATTTTCCAACAATATCAACTTCATCATTTTCATCCAATGCGAATCCTAATGTTCCATTGAATATGAATGTAATTTCATTTGTTGCCCCATTAAAAATATAATCGTAGGTTGATGATGGTTTGAATTCGGAATTTATATAAACTCTAAACCAATTTCTCACATCAAACGAACCTATTAGTTCAGCTGGTAATGCTGGTTTTCTTACATTTGTAAGTTTCATTGTAGTTTCATCAACAAATACTGCTCTTTGAGAACTTCTAATTGCCACAAAATCAATTACCGATTGGTATTCGTTATAGATGTTAGGATTTGTGAACATCTGTCCACTTAAATCAGTCTCAACACCCCATACTACTTTTTTCGGAGTAAATGATTTTCTAACCGTTGGTTTATCATCATAAGTTTCAGGTAACAAATATGCGTTAGTTACCATCGTAAATGATGTTCTGATAACTCTCTCCGAACCCTCACCAACTTCTTGTTGGTTATCGAATGAATCAATACGAGTTCTAAATTTGTATCCCTTTTCAGTTCCCCAATATCTATCGGTTGCGTATTGGAATGCCTCTACAATCTTATTCATATGTTCGGTAAATGATGTCCAAATCATTACCTCATAAGTTACGGTTACATAATCTGGTACCGATACCTCATATTGTTCGAATGCTTTACTAGCCCCAGTTTGTAGAGAAAATCTTTCGTATCTATTTTTCTGAGAATATTTTTTGTAAGCAGGTAGGTAGTTAACATCTTTGAATTGTGCTAACGATGAATCTCTTTCAATAGAGTTTCTTTTGAACATTACCATAGGAATTTGAATCTTACCTCTTTGGTCTCTCAAATATCCTTGCTTTCTTGCGTTATTCCATCTTTCCGCATTTCCATAAAGAAGAGGAACCTTAACCACATTACCATTTTCTTCCACATCTGGAATAATAGTATCCACCATATACTCTGCTATGGTGGTATCGATATCGATGAGTTTTACACCTTTAGTGAACTCCTTATCAATACTTCTTTGTAATGCTCTATTTGTTTCCTTCTTATTCATTAAATAACTCTCATTTCAGTTTGAATAGAACTTCTTCTTGTCATAAATGTAGAACAAATGATTGAAAACTTCTCTCCACTCTGCCCACCAATTAATTGGTCCTCTCTTACATTATCGATTTCGAAATATGCATCATTGTGATAAATGATATCACCAATCTCTGGATAGAATCCCTTATCCTCCAATGTGAATCGATTAAAACGGAATTCTACAGTCTGACCTGAATCAGGGCCAAATCCTTCGTAAGAAACACTCGTATCTGCTCTATCAATAACAGCAGTACACTCCGTTCCTTGATAGTACGATTTGTTTAGGGATTCTCCATATAAATTTGTTTTGACATCCTCAATCGCAAGTTTGAATAGAACAACAGTAGTTTCAATTACTGCATCTACCAACTCCCTTGCGATTCCTTCAAAGAATCTGATATCTCTATCTAATGCGAATCTTGGCATATCCTTAACCTGTGTAAATCAATAGTGGAACTTTTCTCAACATTTCTTGTTGGTGGTCTGCTTCGTGTGCTCTCACCTCAAACTGATTCTTTCTACTCAACTCCTCTAAGTTTTCTCTGAGGTGTTCAATCAAAGAATCTTTTTCAGTTTGAGCTTCTGACCTCAAAGCTGCTCCATCTAATGATATTTCGGAACCAGGAATAGGAACTGAACTATATTTTTCTCTGATTGCTCCTAACAATTCCTTAGCAAGAGCAAGTGTATATTTTCTAATCCATTGTTTACCAACATCGTTAATATTTGCGTATGGAATAAAATCATATCCAATATTTGCGTAATCCGAAACTACATTATCAGTTACGATGGTTTCGTTTTCAACAAATTCATCAGATACAAAATATTCAAACCACAATTTACCATTTGTTGTTGGTATTGGGAATATTTGTAATTTGTTATTTACAATATTAAAAGAGTGTGCGGATTTACGGAATTCATCGTTGAACTCAATAGCTTGGATTCTTAATAAATCTTCGTAAACAGGCATTAACACAAATTGTGCGGCTGGTGAGAATGAACCAAATCCAAACTCATCGATTAAGTTAAGAGTACCTTGTCCACTTACTGAGTAAGGGTCAAAGAATCTATTGATTGCAGGAGTTGCTTCGTGGAATACTTTAGTTACATGGATTTTATTACCACCTTCACTTGCACTAGCAAATAATAGTTGTAAATCGTATCTTTGCTGACCTGCTACTAAATCAATAGAACCTGTTTTGATATCAGTATTACCACCAACACCAGCTAAAGTTCCATATCCTTCTACAATAGCAATAAGAGATGGGAGGAATGAACCCTCAACATTTTTACCAGTGTAATTTGTACCTGTTGGGTTTCCCTTAACAACATCTAAGTTGTTTCGGATATTGAATTGGTTTACTTGTGCTGCATATTCCGAAGTTGCTTCTTCGAAACAAGCATACAAACTTTCATCCACCAATTCTACATTTTGGATTGGATATCCTAATCTTCTAGCACACCAAAGAGCAACTTTAGGAGCATCAGATGCGAATGTTGAATCCGAATCATATGTTCCAAATGGAGTTTGTCCTTCTGAGAATGATGATGAACCAGGATATATGTATTCTACTGCCATTTACTATTCCTCTCTTAATTAACTTATCTATAAATATTAAGAAAATAAAGAATAGAGTTTTTGGTGATGAGATTATATAAATTATGGGAATTAACTTATACGAGTTGCGGTAACTTTTACCGCAGGTGTATCTGGTCTAATTGGAGATGTCCCTGCTGCGGAATACTGTAATATCATATCCGTATCATCGGTTGCCCAATAAAACTCTACAAAATCACCCGCCTCCAATACGATAACTAAATTTCTACTAAATAGAGTTGCTACCTGATTAGCGTTTCCAGTTGTACTTAAACTATTATTTGTATGAGGAACATTTTCACCATTTTTCTTCATCCAAAAGTACATCATAGAAGTACCAGAACTTGCAGCTCTGTTTACTTGACAAATTAAAGTAAATTCATAAAGACCGGGAGTTGATACAGTAAATTTAGAACCATCCACAAGGCTTATACCACTTAATACCTGTGGTGTATCAAACTCTATAAGAGTTTCTGTATTAGCTAAAGATGCGGTATGATTGGATAAGTTATATGCAATTGCATATTGTGGATATTCAAATCCACTTCGTACATTGACAAACATCGAACCAGATGTACTATTATCAATACAATACCCCATAATAACAGTAAGTGAGGGTGGTAGAGGTGGTTGATTAATTAATACACCATCAGCTGCACCCAAATACAAAGTATCACCAGGTTGGAATGAACTCATATCAATATTTCTTACCATACCAAAAGTGGTAATATACCCAACCTCACCAGTTCCGATGTTTTCGGTTACAATACCAACGGTATTTTCGGATGCTTGTCTGGTTAAGTTATCTGCTAGATTTACGGCTGGAAACTGGCTAGTTGAACCACTTACATAAACTGCTTTATTTTCGGATTCTAATAAAGGTGCACCACTAGCATTGTAAGCTCTTATGTGGCTTTCTTGTCCCAACTGAAGAGTTACATTTCCTCTTTTAAGAGTTAAATCTAAAGTACCATCTACATCATTCCATCTCAATCTACCGGGTTTACCAGATGATAAAGAGGATGTATCAAAATCAATATAATGAACATCACTTAACGAACCACTTATTGATACCGAACCCGTAAAAATATGAGTATCATCGGATGAGTTACCAAAGAGGGTTGAACCACTTTCGTAAAGAATAGATTCGGATACTAATGTGGAAACTCTAAGGTTTCCGTTTACATCCAAATCACCATTGATTGTGGTAGTTCCAAGTGTGGATGGAATTGATGAGTTGAGAACTGAACCCAATGTAGTTCTTTTGGAAGTACCATCTGAAGCAAGTGCAATTAAATCACTTATTTGTGGGTTTACTTCTAATTGTAATTCTGATATTCTTTTGTTACTCATTAGTATTCTTGTAATATTCCGTATTCATGCTTTCCTTCTTGCAAAATCACATATCCATTTTTTTCTTGAAGTATGAATAATCCGGAATTTCCTGCTTTTCTTATTAACTCGGCATCATATTGTTCCTCATTTTGGTAAATATACATATTGTATTGGGCAACAATCTCATTGATGTTTCCCAAATGTTTATGTAGTTCGTAATATCTCTGCCAATTTAACATCATCCCTTATAAATATAAGTTTATTACAAAAAAGTGGACATAAAAAAAGAGGGGAGATTTCTCCCCCCTCTTAGTATTAAGTTTAACTTACTATTAGATAGAAGCTAAATCTTTAACAAAAATACGACCATAGTACTCAGGACGGACCATTTTCTTAGCGTATCTAGTCATTACACCTCTACGAGGAGTAAAGTTAGTTGGGTCATACACCAATGGAGTCATGATAAGTGGAACATATGGAGCGTAAACAGCACCAGTCTCTAAGAAGTTAGAACCTCTGAAACCTAATAAGATTTCGTTAGAAGTCATGTAAGGGTTCTTATAAACAGTGTATCTGTTTGCGATAGCACCAACAGTAGTTACACCAGCTGCGAAAGATGAAGCATCTTTATCTGCAGATACAGTAAATCCAGGGATTGATTCCAAGATAGTACATACATCAGGAGAAGCAACTACGAAATTAGCGCCACCTCTTAATGTCAATTGGTGAATTTTGTTAGATACTTTGTTCAACTTAGTTCCTAAAGTTTGGAACCAAGTGTTCTTTTGGTATGCCATACCAGTTGCAGCTGCAGACCATGCACCAGTTGAAGCGTTGTACTCTTCACCGATAGTTGCTGACCAGTACTCAGTAGTCAATGCGTTAGACTTCAACATATCAAGGATTTCTAAGTCGATTTCCAATGAGATGTAATCAGATAACATAGAGGTCAATTCAGCCTCTGCATCGATTGAGTGGTAAGCGTTAAGGTCTTGCGCTAATTCAGGAGTCCATACTGCCTTCAACTTACGAGTCTTAGCAACGATAGCTTCTGATTTCAATTCCAAATCAACTTCTGGGATGTCGATATCAGTACCAACTGAACCAGCAGCACCAGCGATTTGACCAGCGTTTTTACCATCTTCGAAATCACCTCTTGCGTAATCAGCAGGAACTACTGAATAGGTAACAACACCGAATCCAGCTTTAGCAGTTTCAAGACCTGCAGATGCAGATACCATCATTACTAAGTTAGCACCAGATACTGAGTGGAATTGGTTCAAGTTAGTTACGATTTCAGCGTTAGCTACATTGAAAGAACGAACACCATCTAAATCTGCAGTTGCAGGAGCTGCGAAAGTTGCTTTAGCAACCTCACCTGCTGCTACTGAAGCAGAAAGAGAAGCATCGAAACCTACATCAGCCCAAGAAGCTGAAGTGAAGGTGATTGAACCAACAGCTACAGATGAAGTTACATCGTTTGCAGAGTATCCGAAACGACCTTCACCATATAAACCATTAACTGCTGAATCAGTAGAACCTAAGTCAGCTCCAGTACCACCGAAAAGTGATTTTCCAGAGAATGCAGGGTTACCACCTTGTGCAGTACCATATTTGAAATCAAGATAGAATACAAGACCTGAAGGTAAGTTCATAGGTTGTACACTAACGAATTCTTTAGAAGCAATCTCACCAAAGATTCTTCTTACCAATGGAAGTGCTACACCAGACCACTCTTCAGAGCTAGCTGCAGTTCCAGTTTGAGTTGCCTCATCAAGCAATTGTTTTGCTTGGTTTTCAAGCAATACCGCCATAGCGCCTTGCTCTTTTGCGTTTAAGCCTTCAAGAAGACCAGTTGCTTCCCATTTGCCTTTAAGTTGACGAGTTTCGTTCAACATTACTGCTTGTGGGTTACGGCCTTCCATTAACTTAGATAAATCAAAATTTGCCATTTTATTTTTCCTTTTTTAATGTTAGTTGTTATTTGTTGATTCCAGCTAATTGTTTGAATCTATTAGCCAATTCATTTGTGCTTTCAGAAATAATTTCTTTTGCAGGTGCAGTAGAAGCAACTGGTTTAGATGCAGCTTCAGCTACAACTTTCTTAGTTTTTCTTTCAGTACCTGTAAAGTTCATTGATTCAGCAAGCGTTGCGTAAACTAATTTTACTTCTCTAACAGATGTAGTTCTGTCTAAGTTCTCTACAACTTTAGTTTTTTGTTCGTTGTTTAAGTTATAAGCTCTGAACAATCTATTAGCGTATAATAATTTTGCGTTAAGAAGGTTTACTTCATTGATAGTAGATTGAAGTGTTTTGATAGCAGCATAAGCTTCTTCCAATTCAGCTTCCATTTCTGCCATTTTCTCAGCATCCATGTCAACTTCCTCTTCTTCATTTACTTCTTCTTCTTCAGCGCCGTAGCCCATCTCTCTAAGGATTTCTTCTAAATCGATTTCATCTTCTTCCTCTGCGTGCATTTCTTCTTCGTGAGAATCCATTGCAGCATCGATAGCTTCTTCTTCTTCATCAGAAACTTCATCCTCCATTTCTTCTTCAGATACTTCTTCTTCAGAATCCATTTCCTCTTCGGAAATTTCTTCTTCACCTTCCATACCTGCTTCGAGTTCTCTAATGATAGATTCCAAATCTAACTCATCTTCCTCTTCCATTTCTTCTTCCAAGTCCATTTCCATGTCCTCTTCTTCAGAAATCTCAGCGTCATCTGCGTTAGTTGGGTCATCATAGCCAACTCCGTCAACTTCCTCTTCCATTGCTTCTTCATCAGAATGTTCTTCTTCAGAAACAACATCAAGAGCTTCATCTTCTTCACCTACTTCTGCAGTCTCTTCTTCAGATTCTGGTCCAAGTTCGGTGTGAGCATCACTTGCTTCAGCTGATGGGTCAACATTATCACCTACTCCCAAATCACTTGAGTCTAACTCTTCTTCCATTGGCTCTTCCTCTTCACCTTCCATTTCAGCTTGAAGCTTCTTAGAAAGGATAGATTGTAAGCGTGGAGTAAAAGCTTCTTCTAATGCGATTTTAGCGTTAGCGATAGCAGTTTCTCTTACAGCTTTGGCATCAGCAATTGCTTCTTTTAACAATTTTGAATTTGCCATTTTACTTTACCTTTTATTAAGTTTTTTTGCTGAAGTTATTCGAGGAACCTCAATGTAGAATAGTTTGTAAATTGGTCGTTCGGTCACTAAACATTAAAAGTTAGTATTCATAAACCAATCAACCCACATAAGATAGTGGGTTATTATACGAATAAATATATAGAAATTTACAAAACCTAAAAAAAATATTAGATTTTCTTTAGTTTTTATTTTTGAGACATAAAAAAGGTGGATAACCCACCTTTCTTTTTATTTTATTTTTCCTCTTTCAATATCTCTTTCGAGTTCTTGTCCTGCTCCGAGTACATAACCCATTGCAGTTTTCATATCAACATTCATATATTTAGCAATCTTTTTAACTGCCATCAGAACGATTCGTTTCTCTTCAGTAGAGTACCCTTCGTTTACTGATTCATTTTTTGGAACACAATTAGGAACTTCTTTACCATCCTTCATTTTCATTCCAATTTGTTCATACCCCTTCCAACAAGGATTTTCTTCATTTAATTCAGAGATTACTCTTTCTCTCATAATCTCTCTAACCATTTCCCTCATTTGTTGTTCTACCTTTTTAGGTAAACCTTTATGAGATGTTCCAGCAAAATCCTCAATATCTTTTTCAGACATTCTATCAACGATATCCTTTACTTCATCAGAAACTTCTGATGGAGAAACTTCACCTCTTTTAACAGCTAATGCTAATCCGAATAATTTTTGTTGTTGTTGTGATTGTGCTGGCATGATATTATTCTCCTTTAATTCCTAATCTTTCCTTCATTGTTTGTGGGTCAATATCGGAAATCTCATAGTATCTACCTAAGATGTTACCCATATCTTCGTACAATGCGTGTAATCTCTCATCCAATGCTCTAGCTTCTGCAGCTACTTTATCAAATGCTTTATCCATTTTATCCAACTCACTCATATTTCTTTTGATGGTTACTTTATCGAACCAATCACCAGCTTCTGAAAGAGTTAAGGTTTTAGCTGCTTCCACAACTCCACCTAATGTTTCTGCTACCTCAACGATATCAGATTGTCTTTTCATTTGTTCGGCAAATCCTTTGTAAGTAGAGATGATTTCTAAGAAATGCTTCTTTACTTCAGTTGCCAACGGGCGGTTAGCATCTAATGATTCAGCTAAACTGAATTTACCATCTACGATTTTTACTTCGTTGATATTTGTTTTACGGATATCGTTGTAACCTTTAGTTACATTAGTTCCTTTAGGTGCATCAACTTTCAAAGTGATTTTGTTGTTCTGCACATAATCATAGATATCAAAATTTTTCTTTTCCATTATGCTAACTCCGTTATAATTTCTCTCATTAAATCTTGTGCTTTACAAAAATCTCCACAAACATCAGTACCAATACCTTTGATTACCGATTCATTCATTGGAGTCATAAATGCACCATGCGTAGATGGGTTGGATACGAAGTCCCAACCGATTAATTCAAAATCTTCACCAACTACTACTTTGTTTCCTTCCAATGGTTTTACCGAACCCATACCTCTTGATGAGATACCTAATAGGATTCCAGCTCTTAATAATTCTTTTAAGATATTACCAGATGGAGTTGGGAGAATTTCAACAGTACCAACTACATCCTCACCTTCCCAATGTACTTCTTTAATATTATGAGATACATTCTTTAAGTTGATTACTGAAGAATCTGGATGGTCTAATTCACCCAATGCTCTTCTTTCTTTGATGAGTTGTTGGTATTTGTTTACTTCTCTTTCTAAAATATTTTTTGGATACACTCTACCATTTTGGTTTTCTGCACCTGCTCTTTGAAGGACACCTTTCACCAAAGTTCTACCCGAAGCATCTTCGTTAACTCTTCCTTCAAACAAATTGGTTTCTATAATTAAACTTTTCATATTGGTATTCCTTATTTGTATTTTTCAATTAATTTTTTGAATTCGGCCTTAACACCACCAGATAATCTTTTTTCGATTCCAGCATCCACCATCATTTTAAGTGCATCCTTCATTTGTGAATTATCAATAGCGATACCAGTTCTACTTCTTGCCATAATTGGTCTTTCTAAGAACATTCTTAATTCGAATGCCAAATCTGGAGAAATCTTTACACCCTCTACTTGAGATGTGTTACCCTTTTCAACTTGCTTTAACAAAGCAACTTTACCTAATCTTGCTTCAGTTAAATTTTCTTTGATGGTTACTGGGTAGGTTTTACCATTGAATTCAAATTCGGTTTTACCTTCAGCTTTTGCTTTCTTAGCTGCGTTGATAAATGCTCTACCTTCGTTTACAGATTCAATGGATTCTTTTACATATTTCATATCAGAGTTTGAACCATCGGTAAAGAATACGGAATCACCATAGATACCTTTTACTTTTCTTTTGAATGGTCCTTTCTTACCTAAAGCCGCTTCCCAATGTGGGTTATCAACAACTTTAACCATTTTACCAACTGCGATTTCTTCGTTTACCGATTTGATACTTTCCATCACACCAACTGCGGTATCACCATGAACGAAATCAGGTTTTGATGCGTATTTCTTATTTACGATAGCAACTCTATTATTAGGAGTTGGTTGAACTACATAAATTGGCATTGGGGATGTAGCGAATACATACTTTAATCCAGTTTTCTTTAACTCAGAACCAATGTTCATAAATGAAGATGCTGCTTCTACTGCGGATTTGATTTTATCCATATCCTTTGGAGAAACGCCTTCGTTTACTGATTCGTTGAATTTCATTTTGTGTTTGATTGTAATACCACTTGTTGTATCATTGAAATCAATCCATACTTCTTTTGTATTTCCAGTCTTATCACCCTTTGAGTATAATCTTTGTTGTAATACTTTCACAATTTCCGCAGGAGTCTTTTTGTAATGTTGAGCTGCCTTCTTAACCATTGGGTGTTTGATTAATTCTTTGTTGAATTTTTCAACTGCGATTGGATATTTTTCTTCGTTTACCGATTCGCTTTTACGCTTACTAACTACAATTCTTTGATGTCTAATTTCATCTTTAATTCTATTAATCAATGAGTTCATATCTTTGTGGTCCGATACTTTAGTTTCTTCGTAATTACTTCCACCATCATCACCTTCCCAGTTAAACCCAATATAGTCTTTATTTTTTCCAACATATTTTATTTTAACTCGCGTATTACCAACTTTAATAGTAGAACCATCCTTTGGTAACTCTGCTTCGTTTACTGATTCACCAAACATCTTAATCATTTTATTTTGAACCGAATTTCCAGGTGTTCCAACGATTGCAGTTACAAAATTCAATCTATCTGTTAACTTTGCCTTTTTCACATATTGGTAAACCTTCTCAATGTCCATATTGTGAGTATCAACAAACTTTTGGATTGCATCTTTGTTCAAACCAGTCAAACCACCAATTTCCATTGCGGTTCTACTAGCTGCTTCGTTTACTGATTCATTCTTTATGAAATTCATTACTTTATTTCTAATTAATCCTGTTAATTTAGAATCTTCATATTCTTCAGTAGAACCAACTTTAATTTTGTTTGGAAAATTAGATTTTACAACTTTAAGTATGTATTTATCAAATCCATCTTTTCCAGTATATTTTTTATCAACAACATAATCTACAACAAAATTATTTTTGTCATATCTTAGCTTAGTTCCTTGTTTCAAAGTTGCTTCGTTTACTGATACTGATTCGGCAAATCCATAAACAAACCCAAGTTTATGTAAAATATTTATAAACTTTGCTAAATCTTTTTTGTTCTTAAAAATTTTGATATCAAAGACATCACTACCATCGTTGTGTTTCTTTTTACCATCGTGGTAAGAGATTGTATATTTTGCTTTACCAATACCATCTTGTTGATAATATCTTGGTTTACCTTCGTTTACTGATTCTTCTTTCTTTTCACCAGCTCTTAATGCTGCTAAATCAGATGCTTCAATTTCACCATCACCATCAATATCCAATTTGTGTTGGTTTCCAGTTAACTCTTCGTTCTTTTCACCTTTACCATCCCAAGCAGCATCAATCTTATTAAAGAATGCTTTCTTTTCCTCATCAGACATTGATGGGATTGATTTTCCTGCTTTTTCTAAAGCTGCTTTGAAGAATGCCTGATAATCAGATTCTTCTTTCATTATGTTACGAAGTGTTTCCTTCAATTGTTCTTTGGTGATGCTCATAGTTCTAATTCCCAATTATAATTTGCTAATTGATGTTACGATGTTATTCAACCTCTCTCTGATTTTGAATAAGTTTTTTTGTGTTCTTTTCCAATACTGGTCTTTATCTATTCCACTTTCGTTTTTAATCTTACCATACCATCTAAGGAATGTTTCGATTTCCGAAAGTTGTCTATTGACATTCGAAATCCCCTTACCAATTTTTGCTTTGGGAGAGGATTCATCTTTTCTTAATTCATGCCAACGATTTTCGTCTACTCTTTTATAACCAGTGGATGTATTGATTCTATCTATAAAATCATTTTCAGGTTCATCATCTTCATCAGTTCCATCTGAATCTTTGAAAGCATTAGGAGTATTATAGCCATCTACATTTGATGTAGTGGTTGCTTCTTCGATTTCCAAATCTTCTTGTTCAATCTCAGCAATTAAATCTTCAATAAGTTCCTTTAACTTACTTTCCATTTACCTTTTCCTTTAACTCCTTTATAAGTTCGTATGAAATCATCAACGATGAAACGTGGTTATCAGATACCACCTTACCAATTTTGGTTTTCTTTAATACAGAAATGGTTTCTGATAATTTGATTTTAGTTACTTTATCTTTGATTTGCTTTTGAATTTGATTTAATTCCGCAACAATAGATGGGATTTCTTTTTCAACATAAGACTTAAATCCAGTAGTATTAGTAATATTGTTAATATACTGCTTTAATAGTTGTTTTTGATTTTCATCTAAATTAGAATACTTTTTGTTAAAAGTTTCAACTAAGATTTTATAGGTAAGTAATCTTAAATCTTTATCTTGCTTTTTATATGATTCAACAATTTTATCTGCCGAATCTTTTGTTTCTACCAATGTTGATGGTTTTGATGTGATATTCTCAATGAGGGTAATTTTTGAGTTGAATACATCTTTTACATCATAATCGTTATATCTTTTCGATTCAAAAATCTTATAGATAGATGCAAGAACTTTATAGTTCGAAATAGGAGAAGATAAGAACTCATCCATATTGAACGATTCGTTAATCTTTTTGATAAGATTATACTTCTCTCTTTGTAATTTATTTTGGTCAATTCTATTATGAGCCTCATTGACAGTATCAATGAATTTCTCAGCTCTTGATTCTGAATTGTATCTTTCCTTTAGAAGCAAATCATATAGTCTAAGTTCTTTGTTCAATTCCGTGTTGGAAGAGAAGAACTCTTTAACAATTTTCTTCGCCTTTTCGGTAGTATCACCATTTAAGACCTCCAATGTGATTTGTCTCACAAGTAGCTCAAATAGAATACCCGTATTTTTGAATTTTGAATGTTTTACCCTCTTCATTACTTTTTTATCCTATAATAATATATTCCTATACGAAAATCTATCGTATATAAATATAACTTTATTTTTATTTATTAATTTTTCAATCGTCTAACAAATTATCATCATTCAAAAAGTCCTTCTTTTCAGAAATTACTCTCCTTTTTGCTGAAATTCCATTTACATATTCTTTGGCTAATTTATGGGCCATTCTTTCAGATGAAACTTCTTTTTTAAGTGCTTTTTGATTTTCCTTTGCTCCCAAAGGGTCTCTACCATATGGATGTTTATCTTTTCCATAAGTGTTACCCTCTCTTGGTCTACCACCTTTGTTGGTAAGTTCGGTTTTTAATTCTTCCAACTCATTCTCAACATCAGTTGGTTCTGATTGCATAGCGGGGTCATTACCCTCATCTTCAATCATACGATAACGATATCTATCTTTAATATCATTAATAAGATTTGTTTTCTGATGTTCGATTTCATCTTTACTCATATTAAAGATGTTCTCATATGCCCACTCTTTTGAAATCATATTCAATTGAGTGATATCAGAAACTAATCTAACTTTCTCACTCCAAAGGTTTACTTTTTCTTGCTCATAAATTGTAGATGGGTTTACCAAATTCAATTCAAAATCAACCATATCAGCACCTTCAATACCCTGAGATGCTAAATGAACAACTGCAAGTTTAGTAAGTTCTGAAATAAGTGTTCTTTGGATTCTCTCAATCGTTCTTGCGAATCTCACATCTTCTGCGGCAAGAGTTGCTTTACCATTTACATTCTCATCATATCCCAAATATGCTTTTGGAATTTTAAGAGCTGCAAACATTTTGTTCTTTAGGTAATCGATATCTTCGATTGCGGTGTATTGTAATCCACCCAATGAATCAATTTCAGTACCACTATCACCACCTCTAACAGGTAAGAAGAAATCTTCCGTTAAGTTTTGGATATTATACTTTAAGTTATAATCACCCGTCTGCTTATCTACAAAAGGAGTTTTCTTCATTTTGTTGATAATCTTCTGCATATAGTTATCAACTTCTTGTGGAGGAATGTTACCGATATCGATTTTGAAAACTCTCTTATCCGGAGCTCTCATAATACGATGGATTAACATTGCATCTTCCATCAAAGATACTTGCTTCCAAATTCTTCTACCATTCTCAATCATTGCCTTACCATATGGTAGGAAGTTAGTATCTGATAATAATCTGAAGTGAACGATTTCAAAGTTCTCATATTCACCTCTACCATTTGGGTCGTGGTTAACTTTGAACTTTACATAGTTTGGATTGTTTGGGTCAGTATTTTCCAATCTTTCGGTTTCATAGACTGGAAGTGGTTTTACATTGATGATACCACTACCTGGTTGAATTTCTAATGATAAGAAGAAATCACCATACTTCACCATATTACGAGTCCATGCCCAAAGGTTGAACTCTACATTAAGAATATCATAGAAAAGGTTTTCTAAGATTTCTTTTACTTTTTCGTTTTGTGTTTTGATTTGTACTACCTCACCGAATTCGTTTTTGAGTGTACATTCATCAGCGTAGATATCTAATGCAGATGAGATAATTGGGTCATTATCCATCGCATCATAATCTCTAAATAATTCTCTACGAACTTGGTGATAAGCCATTGATTGGGCTGCCATTTGGTCACCATAGAATGAACGCTGAAGTTTAGTGTACCTATCTCTTAAATTCATTAAGTTGGTACTACCCTGCTGTCTATCATCGACATCTTTAATCTTTCTCTTTCCATCCGCATCGATTGTTACAACCGCTTGGGTGGAAAAGAGTTTAGTTAGTCTCTGAAAGAATGAACTATTTTGTTGTTCTGCCATTTTGTTTCCTTATTTTATAACCTTTATTTTTACCAAGCTTTACAACTCCAATATCTTGCTCCGGTTCTCGGACCAGGACTATCACAATTGTGTCTAGCTCTAAATGCTGCTCTTCGGTCTGGATTATCTTTCTTAATCCTCATAGTTTCCTCTCCTGCTGCTTTAGCAGATGAACCACCATGTCCAAAGTTTACTTTTACAACATTTCCCTTTTCATTTTTAACATAAACTTTGAATTTTTTAACATCACCTCTCATTGGTTTGTTAAGTTTTACTTCTCTACCTTGATACTCAGCTTCATTGATATCTTCTTTTAAGTTTTTAAGAAAATCAACAAATTCTTTCAAATCATAGTAATTTTCCACATCATACTCAAGAATATCCTCTTCATAGATATTCTTAAATTCTTTGTAAAGTTGAGAAGTATAATTTTCCATGCGTAAAATCCAATAATTACTTATACTATATAAATATCATAATTCCAAATTATAACCATTTTGATAGGTCCTCAACGGAATCGCCAATTTTCATTTGCCAAGGATTTTCATCCATATCATTTCCGCCATATATCCCACTATAAGTATATGAAGATATACCATTAAGTGCCTGTTTTGTTAAATCAATTCCCTCTTGTCTTAATCTAAGAGCTGTATCTCTTACCCAAAGTGAGATTGCCAATGCCATTGTAAGGTCATCATTATAACCTCTCATAGCTTCAGCTCTACCATTGTTCCAAATAAATGTGAACAACTCATCAATGGTTCTTACTGAACGGATTGTGATAGATTTTTCTCTAACATATTCTTCCAACTTTGAGATAATCAAAGGACGAGTTCTTGATGTTGTTGAGAATCCAGCCACCATTCCCCTATCCTCAGAACGATATTTGTTTGATAATTGATTCTCCACATCCACATATTTCAAATCCTTACTCATATAGTAAAGATTAGAATAGTTTCTATCGATTACTTGTTGAATAGCTGCCCATCCAACATTTGCGTTTTCAATCACCAACAATGCGTTATTGTATTCGGTTGCTAATGCTACTAAGAAATTTCCAAAATCCTTTGTATCCAACTTACCTCTATATTCTGCTACTTGAGATGAATCCTCAACATCAATTACATGCGCAGCGGAGTAGTCGGAAGAATCTCCCCTCGCAACGTCCGCTACAACCATATATGATTTTGAATAGTTTGGATATTCCCATTTCCAAAGATTACCATCGAATCCACCCTTTTCAACGGGGTCTTGTACATAGGTATCTTTGTAGAATTGTAATAGTTGTGGGTCAATAACTGAATCACCCGAAGAAACGAAATCACAATCACATTCCTGCGCTGCTCCTTTTGGTCCTAATAGAACCTCTTGCTCATCTCTCCATGCTTGCTCCCTTTCAGGGTGAACACTCCAATGAATTCGGATGTTATTGAATCCATTTGTTCCATCTTCGGAACCTACCCAAGTTTTGTGGAAAAAGTTACCCACACCATTTGGTGTAGAAAGGATAATAGCCGAACCACCAGTTGATAAGGTAGATTGTGCTGAAATCCAAATCTCTTCAATCTTATCGATGAATGCCGCCTCATCAAATACTAAAAGAGATAGTGCCTCAGAACGGCCCGCATCTCCAGCTGCTGAAGTTGCTTTAATCTGAGAACCATTTGAATATCGTAGGGATAGTTTGTTATCTTCTACGGTTGTTAACTTTAACCAAGAAGGTAAGTATTGGTTCATCACCCTAACCTTCGTTACAAGGTTCTTAGCTACCTCTTGTTTGGTTGCAATTACCAATACATTGTAATCATCATTGAATAACATTTTCCACAAAGAGAATCCTGCGGTTAGTGTTGAGATACCAGTTTGACGGGATTTCAATACGATGTTATAACGATGGTCTTTGAATTGAGTAAGTGTATCTTCTTGAAACGGAAAAAGGTGAAAGGGAATTTTTCCTCTCACCGGATGTTGAATCATACAATACTTTCGCATAAAGTATATCGGGTCTTTTGCACACCTCTGATATTCCTCAGCGATAATTTGTTTTAATGTCTTTTTAGCTTCAGCCATAAATTATCTTGCTAATAGAAGGGTAAGTGCCCCAGCTCCTATAAAAGTTCCCACTTTATAGAAAAATGTTTTTCTTCGTTGCCCTTTTAACTCTTTTAACAGTTGTTCTGATTTTTCTCTTTCCAACTTAAATTGTTCATCCTTTTTAGTGATGATAGTTTCCAAATTCTGAACCTTACCATTTAAGGTAGTAATAACTTCATCCTTTAATAGTAATTTACTATTAGATAAATCTAATAATCTTTTTGTTTCGGCTAATTCCAAAACAGTACCATCAAAAGTAACTAAATCTTTAATTACCAGTTTTACTATCGGAACTTCCAGTCTTACTATCGAGTCTGTTGGAGTAGCGGTTTGAGAAAAACTCGACAAGCTCATTGAAAGTAAGAACATCAACATTATTAACTTTTTCATCTGTATTCTGCTTTATGGTATAAATGTTATTTTGAACTCTACTGATATCCCCATCAATAAGTTCAATTTCAGAATGTAACGATTCTATCTTGCTATCCAATTCCGAATTTACTAACGCAATTGAATCAATATCATTTTGGATAGAATCTATTTTTTGATTGAAGGATTCCACATTGGTTCTAATGTCTCTCATTGTGAACATATTGTAACCAACAAATCCTAAAATAACAATCAAAATTAAATAAACCTTATTATCCTTCATTGTTTCTAAAATTAAAGTTTAGTAACTAACTCATAATTCTTGTCTTTCAACAATTCATATGCAGCGTTTCTTTTTTCAATAACTTCGGTAAGTTCCTTCTTACCATTTTCAATATCGGATTCAATTTGTGCTCTCAAAGTTTGGACATCCTCATTTGATGACCACTTTTCAATCGAACCATCATCGTTGATGTATTCGTGAATATTGGTAACTTCATTTAAGGCTTGATTCCACTTTTCCAAAACCTCAGTTCCATACGCTGCCATATTAGAGTATATCCTATATTGTTCGTATGCTTCCCATAAACCATCTTGCTTTATTTGTAGTTCTCTCTTAGCCAAACAACCAGCACAATAACCGGTCTTTGAAATGAGTTTTTTATCCGATTTGGAGAACCTCCCACTTACATCACAATCAGTTGCTTTGCAAGTATTTAATTGTTGAAGATACTTTCTAACCTCAGCCATTGTATTACTGAGTTTAGATTGTTTTACCTTACCATAATCCTTTTGTTCCCAAACATTACCATCTTTATCTTCCCAAATATCACCAACATTGCGTTTGGTTTCTTCTTTTGCATCGGAAAATCCTATTTGAGTGTTCTTTTCGTATTTACCAGTGAAAACCATATCAGCCAACTTTCTACGAGTTGGATGCATGAACTTTCGATTAAATCCCTTTTCAGCCATAAACCTATTTTATATACTTATATATATAAGTATTGGGTTTTCTACTATTCGTAAAATAATCCTAAGATTTGGTTCAATGGTGCGAAGGTTCCAGTTAATTTGAAAGTTTTTCCACCATACACAAATACGATTCCTTCATTTGGAACAATCTTATCTTTACCACCGATTGCGTTCAATCTTTCCAACTCTAATTTGAGTTTAGCAACCTTCTTAGGGTCTCCGCCTTTTTTCACATCAGCGATAGTTTGGTCTAATCGCTTCTTCATATTACGAACAGCTGCATCAGGATTTGCGGTAAGAACTGAACTCATAAACGAAAGAACATCCGAACCAACACCTAAGAAAATATCCTCAAATGGTCTGATGTTATCTTTAGCGATTTTAGCGTGGTCATTCTTATCAACATTTTGTGCCCAATCTAATACTTTTGGGTCTGAAATGTTCTTACTATCCAATCTGAATGATTTATCATAGAATGCCCATCTCTTAACCAATCCCATTAAGGTTTTGTTATCTAAAGTTGATGGTGATTTTTTACTTACGAAATCCATCCACCAAGCTTGATGGTAATCTGCAATTCCATCACTATCCTTCAACTTAAATTGAGATTGAAGTTTTGAGATTTGTCCGTTGTACTTTCCTTTTAATGAGGATAAGTTTTTACTTTGTGGTAATTTAGTTACAGGTGGGCCTTGAATTGTGTAAGCGGATTGAACATCAGCGTTGATTTGTTTAATCATACCAGCTAAGATTTTAGCTGCTTCTTGGTTCTCACCAATTGCGATACCATCTTCGTTATACTCCATCGTTCCGTGGAATACTAAGAGTGCCTGTCCGTAAGGAATTACATTTACCGAAGTTGGATAGATAACTTCCAAGTTCATAAAACATGCTCCACCTTTGAAGATTTTCTCTCTTTGTTTTTCCGAAAGTTTAGAGATTGCCTTTGAAAGGTCTTTCATTGCGAAGTTGTAAGCTTTCTCTAACTCACCTCTACCAGCGAACTTCATTGCTACCCCATTGATATCCAATGCACCAGCTCCTTTGTTCTTTAAGTGTCCTTTGTTTCGAGCAGCAACCAATCTACCATTTACCCAAGAGATTGCCAATGCCTGCCCATCGGTTTTTTCTCTCGTAAGTTCTAAGTTACCCTCTAATGCTTTGTTTACAATATCTTTTAATTGTCCGAAAGTTAAATTGATTTCAGTATCGAATGGATGATTCATATGTCCGTATGCACCACCTTCAGTTAGTAGAACTTCGCTTAATAATTCTTTTAATCGTATCATCTCAGTAATCTTAGTATTAGTTTTAAGGAATGGTCCTCTTCTCAAAGTTCTGAAATCTATGTTGATTTCATGTCCAAATAAATTCTTTGGAGATAACACTTTTAATTTAACAATTTGAGTTGTGTTATCGATACCTAATACTTCAAATTCGATATCAGAATATTTCTTACCCCTTAGAGTTAAGTTTTTACCAGTAATATATTTGTGAACTTTACCACCACTTACTGCGTTTGCTTCATTTACTTTTGGTTGGTTATCATGTCCACATTTGTGGCAAAGGAATATATCTAAACCACCATCAGCAATTTTCCAATTCCAACCACAATTATCACATACAATAGAATCACCAACTATTTTTTCAGAAATCCCACCACCCAATGCATATGGTTCGTTGTATTCAAACTCATCATTCTTTTTAGCTTCGAATTCATATTCAGGTGAAGATGTTTTGAAATCAGATTTTCTCATTATGGTTTTAGCGATTACTTTATTCGCCTGTTTCATAAATGGAATGTTGATATTCGTTCTATTATCTTTAGCTACTACTTGTTGGTATTGATTTAAGAAATCCATAAATGGTTTCTTTTTCTTTGCCAATCTCTTAAAGAATCCAATCAACTCTGCGTTTGAGATTTCTTTACCATTACGAGGGTCGTTTAACCTATCGAAGAAATGTCTATCGGTTAGGACTACATCTACTGGGTTGAGTTGTTTGTCTGCAAATGAATCAATCTTTACCAAATCCGCCATTGGGATTTCGTTGATTGTTCCTTCTTCAGTTTTCCACTTACCACCTTTATCCTTATACCACTTTGATGCGAATGCGTTAGCGTAAGCAGATGGATATACATCATACTTTCTTTTTGCTGCTGCGATTGCTTTATCCCATAGGGTTGGATTAGTTGGAACATTCTCTTCGTTCACCACACCTTCACTTGCTCCGGTCTTTACATAAGTAGGTTTTTGTCCTTTCTTTTGTTCTCCACCTTTTTCAGCATCTCCAGCTTTCTTTTGGGCTGCTCTTTTTCTTTTCACAAATGCTGCGATACCATCCTTACCCAACTTCTTTGCTTTCTCTTGCGATAAACAAGCTGCATAAGGTTCACCTTCTTTAGCATCACCACACTTACCAACTTTTTCACCTGAGGTATTGTATCTATCCCAACCCCCACCATCTTTGGAACCAGTCTTACCCTTACCAAACCATTTTCTTAAATCTTCATCAATATCTTGATTATAAGAACCATTAAAATCATTTGATAACTCAATTAACTCATCAATTGGTAAATCAATTTTAATTACAGGTATTTCAGATTCTTTATCAGAATTAAATGCTGCTAATGCTCTATGATGTCCATCTAAGATATAATCATCTTTAGATACAATGATTGGGGTGTTATTTACATCATCATCAGTCATCATATCTCTAACCTTGTCCAAATCGATTTCGGTTTGCGATGAGTTTAACGATGCTACCGGCTGAGATTGAATTTCAAATGGAATTTTGTTTGATTCCAAATATCCTAAATATTCTTCAATTGAATCTTTTGGTATTTGAGGTAGTTCACCTCTTTCAATTCCTAATGTGTTATTTAGTTTAACAATATCAGATTCGTTCAAATAATTAAATTCGATTTCCTTACCCTCTTTAATCATTCGGAAAGTTGCTACTTTCTTACCATTGATAGTTGGCATTCCATACTCATCTTTACCAATAGTTTTAACAACTACTTTTTTGTTTTTGAATTTACCCATTAAGATAGTATCACCAATGTTTACAGGTATGGTGATATCTTCTTTAATAACAGGTAATTTTACACCAGGAATCTTTTTTGTTTTTTCTGCTTCAATTTTATCAGTATCTAACTCAATTGAATCTACTAAAGAGTATCCAACTAAACTAGCAACTCTACTAACATGCTTAAACCATTTGTTATACGCAACTGAACCATAGTAATCTTTTTGGTTGGTTGCGGTTACCTTACCAATCACACCAGCAGGGAATGGTGTTACTGCTTTAACAGGTCCTTTTGGATAAATTGGGTGTGGGTCAATATCAGTAAGTTCATCACTCATAATTTGCGATAGAACGGTCATTCCAATTTTCTCAGCTCGTCTTTGTGAAATCTTTTCAAACGATGCATATGATGGGAAAAGGAAATTAGGTCCATCATCCACTTCGGTTTTACCAATAATAGATGATGCTTCTTTGATTAAGTCAACATTACCGATTAACCAACTTTCAATTATGTGTTTTGGAATCCAAATGTTTTCCGATGTAATCTCTGGAAGTTGCGCTAATTTACCCGCAATGAATTTGAATATTTTAGGATTGAACTTGCCATATGCTCTTTTGGTAAAAAACTCTTTCTTATCTTCCTCAGTACCTCTTCTCAATCCCATTCGAACTTCGGTACCACTTACACCATTTGGTTGTTCTGGAGCAATGTAAACATACCCCCTATCTCTATATCCTTCTAACTCTTTGTTATCCTTATAAGGTTCAAAGTATTTACCACCCAATCGGTTTGCATCTTTCTTACCAACTACGGTAATGAATGCAGTAGTATCCTTATCAAACTTACTCATAACTTCGGTAGGTTGATACGGATTTTTAACTTCAACGATTTTGTTTGATGGAACACCAAACATCGTTGTCATTATTTCTTTCTTTTCCTTAAAATTGAATGGGGATTTTTGATTATCGGTTTTATTAGATGTTCCGATATAAACATTATCTTTTCCGAACTTCTTTACTAAGTGTGAATAAGTTGCGTAATGACCCTTATGAAAAGGTTGAAAGCGGCCAGCGTAAACTACAACAAGGTTGTCTACACTGTCCGCTTCCCCTAATATACTTTCTACTAAAAATTGAGATAGTTCGTTCATTATATAGTACCAATTTCCTTTATACTATATAAATATACGATTTTCCTCTTTTAGTTATGCTTCTTTCTTAGCGTCTGGATTGAAAGTAATTGTACCTTTCTCAAGATTCAATTGTCCGCCTGGGTATTCCTTTTCCAATTCGGTAACCAAACCTCTCAACTCCTCATTGTGTTTTTTGAAATCTTCTTCAGCTCTCTCAACACCTTCATCCAATTTAACCAACTCATCTTCTAACTCTTTTCTTCTCAAATAGAGTTGTCCGAATACATTAACCAATTGTTGAAGTTTACCATTGGTTTCTTTGATTGGGTTTACTACACTCTCATCAAGTTCTCTTGTAACCAAATCGATTTTTTGAATTTCTTCTGTTGCCATAATATTTTTAATTAAAAATTGTTTTTGAATTCATATATAAATATATAATTTATAAATTTTCGTAATCTATTGTTGTTACTCCTCGTTTTTGTACAACTTGAGCTGAACAACGATTTCCGAATTGTATTGATTTTGGAATATCTTCAGTATCTAAGAACATTTTCACAAAACCTGCTACGAATGTATCACCAGCTCCTGAGATATCCATAATCTCCACTTGTTCGGTTGGATATGTTGTACCTTTGTACATACACCCATCCTTATCTAATGTAATTATTAACTTTTCCAAAATCCAATCGTTTTGCTGAATAAAATCTTTATTGTTTTCATATTCAGAACGATTGAGTTTAATGAATCGTAAATCCCTACACCATTCACCCAACTTTTTCTTTGTATCACAAATTACATTTGGGTGTTTGAATCCGATATATGCAATATCTTCTTCAGTTAGGAATCCTTTGTTGTAATCTGAGACTACTATCATTGGATACTCCCAAAAATCCATCTCAGTTAATCGTTCACCAACATTATCAATATTTTCTTCTTCATCAAGTCTTAATAATAATGTGTTTGATGAATCGTGAATGTATCGTGTCTTTGTAATCGGTTGAAGTTGATTTAAGAAGTTTGCATCTAATCCCAATGATTTTAGATTTAACACCACATTCATTCCCATTCCCAAAGTGTAAGTTTCTCTCTTTGGAAGAAATACAGGTGCAGGTCCTTCGGGTGAAAGACGAGGGGTATCTCCATAAATGAAAATATCCGTACACACTTCTCCAATAACTAATACTTTACTCATTTGTTAATATTTTAGTTGTACTGAACTCTTCCATTCGATTAAAGTAAACAATTGATTTTGCATATTGTTCACCAACGATTGGTTTGTTCTTATAGTCCGAACCTATAACAAATACATCAGGTTCGTAAGTTTTTATTAATTCTTCTAACAAATCAGATGAATCAAATATAACTACTTTACTAACCCCTTTGATTCTTTCTAAATTGTATTTTCGTTCTTCTTGAGAATGGAAAGGTCTATCCTCACCCTTTAGTTCTTTAACTCGCCTATCGGAATCAATCCCAATAACAACTAAATCACCAAAGGTAGATGCGAACTCAATCATTTTGAAGTGAGCGTGATGTAGAACATCAAAACAACCATTCATCCAAACTTTTTTCATAAGAACTTTTCTAATTCTTTGATTACCATTTCTGATGTTAGTGATTTAGTGCATTCGAATTGTCTTTCAGTTCCTTTATGGTCTGGACACCAATTCCAATCACCGGCATCTAATCTTAATCGATTAAAACATCCACTACACTTTCCTTCAGGTGCACCAATTCTAACACAATCTTGCATCTCTGCCCAATCGTAAGAGAATCCACTAATCAAAACTGTCTTAGTTCCCAATGCCCAACTTAACCAACTTAATCCACTACCAATCCCAATGAATGCTTTTGATTTTCTCATTTCATCCATTACCTTTTCGATAGGTCCATTTGGATGTTGGATAACTCCATTTGGATGTTTGTTACCCATATAATCATTTCCTTCTCTGGAAAGTAGTTTGACTGTGTAACCTCTATTGTTCAACCAATCTACCACATTCTGCCAACCATTTGGATTGTTCCAATATTTTGGTTGTGCGGTTCCGTGAATTGCAATAGTGATTAACTTATCATCTTTCTTAACATTCTTTTGAGGAAGAATTGGTTTAATTTCTTTATATTCCAATCCCAAAATATCAGAACCCATTTTTTGCATTGTTTGGGTTTTGAAATCATTTGGATTTTTGTAAATGTTTACACTACCATCGGATGTATAAAATAATCCAACACAATACATTGCGTATAAGTTTTGAACAACCGAACCAGGTTCCACAAATTCAATATGAGGATATTGATATCTAAACATATTATTGTGGAATGTTGATACAACTAACTCACAATTATGTTTTTTTCTAAATTCCTCAAAGTATGGGAACCATGCCAATGTATCTCCCAATGCTCTTGAATCTAATGCGATAAATACTCTTTTATTATTTGCATTATAGTTGTAAGTTTTTATCAGTTCACCATTTTGAAATATGTTGATTCTCCAATCAATAAAATACTCAATACTACACTTAGTCCAATGATTATTTCTGATTTTACTTTCAAAAATTATCTCATTGTTTTTATTGTTTATAAACTGAACACTATATTCTAAATCATTATTACCTAAAATTTCTACTTTAGGTCCATTGATGAAACTGATGATAATTCTATTGGAAATATCAACAATGTTATTTAGATTCTTTTTTAATTTATCGTAAATCATTTCCAAGTTTTGTTAGTTAAATCCAATAATGAAAATCCCTCTGCTTGCTTTGAGTAAATTTTGTTAGTTGTGTAACGAGGTCTTTGGTGATGGTAGAACACATGGTTATACCATAAATCAGCCACATCCCATTCACAATCATTGATTCTATCCAACCACCATTGTTTCTCTCTATTTGGAATTAAGTAAGCATGAGCAAGGTCTTGATTTGATGCAGTTTTGGAAAACAACTCATCAATTTTTTCCTTAGAACGAGATGGATTATCCGCAAATGAAATATAAGGAACTTTATCTCTTTCAGAAATAAAACACGCTTTGTGAATGATATCAACAAACTCCCTTAATCCGGTGAAGATGTATGCATCTGCTTCAAAAATAAGAGTGTAATCAAATTTATCATCCATTGTTTCCAATGCTCTTCGATGAGCCATATAACATCCGTAATGTCCACCAGTTATCCAACCCAATCCAGCACCAGGGTATAACTCACCGGGCTTATTATCTTTACTTAGGTGTTCTGGCCTTCTACAAAACTCAGCGGGTGCTGGTTGTGTGTATGGTTCGTTTACCATCGGTTCATATATGATACCATATTGTGCCAATTGTCTGATTGATTCAATACTGATTTGTTCTCTCAAATCATCCGGTCTTGTCAACAAATGTTTTATTTGAATCTTTGGTTTGTTTCTAAACCAATTATAACCAACCATAGTAACTTGGTCATAAAAGTATTCACCAACGGCTTGCGTAACACCTTCGAAAATATTTGTAGCAAAATCATCACCACTAATAATTCCACCTGGCTTAATCTTTGGATACCATCGATTCAAATCCTCTTTAACTGAATCATAATCATGCCCAGCATCAATCATCATATAATCGATACTACACATAGGAAATTGCTGAGATGCGTTTTCTGATGTATCTTTAATTAAGTTTAATCCCTTATAGTTTTTACTCAGAATAGTATTTTCCATAAACTCAGAGAATATATCACCCCCATATGAACCAACTATGTTTTGGTGTAGGATTTCATCATCGGTACCTTTCCAAGTATCAATAGCGGTAAAGTTTATTGTTTTACCCGATTCCTTTATTTTGGTTGCCATATAGTTGGTTGATTTACCAAACCAACTACCCAACTCAACAAATAAAGAATTGTTATTCCCACTTTCTACAACCGAATCATAAATTTGTTGGTAAGAAAACCAACCAGGAATTTCATTAAATTCCGGCATTAATTTTTCTAATATGATTCGCTTGGTTTTATCCAAATTATCATCAATATAGGTAACCAACTCATTTGAATCATAAGTATCTAAATAGGTATCTAACTTTCGGAAGATACATTCTAATCCATACCCCAATGCTTCTTTAATTGAGAGTGGATTCAATTCCAATATTGAACTGAAGTAGAACATATCGGATGCTTTGTAAAACTTATCCACATCTTGTCTTTCACCCCAAACAATACAATTATCGGGTTTGAATTCCATTAGTGGTTTCCAATATGATTCAAAGTTCATAGCTTGATTTCCAACAAAATGAAATTTGATTTTGAATTTTTCCAACTGTCTAGCTATATTGAAAATCTCACTTTGGTTTTTACCAGGCGTAAATAATCCAACCATCAAAACATGCTTCCAATCTTCTTCAAATCCCAATTCTTTTTTGAACTCAGATTTATCGTATTCAATTGTATCGATAGGATATTCCCAAACAGTTGTATCAATACCCAAATGTTCAAATTTTCTTCTACTCCATTCCGATACCAAAACATACCTATCTGGTTGATATCTGATTTCGTTTGGATTAGTTCCACTACCATGCGTTGATGCAACTATGTAATACTTTCGTTTACTATCCCATAGTTTATCCAATATGCTGGTTCCAATAAAGTGTTCAGGTATTTCGGTAAAGTGAATGATGTGGGGTTTGATTGATTTTACCAAATCTACCAACTTAGTTTTATCATCTTCTAATGTGTGTAGTTTAACCAAATCATTTATTTGGTTTTTTTGGACTACAAATACACCTCCACTATGGTTGTTGTATTCCACAACTTCTATATCAAACTCATCTTTGAAAATTTGAATTTGTTTTAGAAGGTATTGTGGCATTCCACCAGTTGAAAGATGGGATGCTACATATAACAATTTTTTCTTTGACATAGATTATTTTTTTGGTATATCTACACTATTCTGCAAATATACGAAAAAGTTTTTGATTTACCAAATTTATTTTAGTAAATAACGATACCCTTTTCTAAATCGATTTGTCCGTTAGGATATAATTTATCCAACTCACCCAATTCTGAATTCATTTTTTCTAATGAAATATCCAATCTCTGTCCAAACTCTTCTTCTCTTTTGGAAAGTTCTTCCATCTGCTTTTGAAGGTCTCTTCTACGAACAGCAACTTGCCCCAAGGCAATAACCATATTGTTTTGTTCTTCTTGGATTTTTTTGAGTGATTCAACAACCTCAGGTTGTAATGTTTCTTGTCTTTGTTCCATAACTTAATGTTTATATATAAGTATATATAAGTTTCGTTTTACGAATTATTCTGGTTGAGTTGGTAGTATATATGGTGGAGTTTGAGTTGTGATATCTCTAAGTGCTTGTCTATAAGTTATCCACTCATCCAATTTAGAACCTGTTATAGGTGAATAGGGTAAAACAACCCAATCGGATTCGGATAATAGTCTAGTACGAGCTTTTTTAATACCAACCAACTCTTCTTCATTTGTTGGAGTATATGGAGTAGAGATACCATCAACAACAATATGCCTACTACTAATTGCAGTTTGCCATTCATCAAAAGTTAATTCAATGTTTGGGGTTGGTATAGAACCACTATCGGGATATAAATCCGTTGGATAAAATCCAAAATATTCTCCACTTCCGCTATCATAATGTCCAAAATATTGTATTTCCATTTTTTTATGCTTTTTCTCCTATTGCTATTATAAAGTTTGTTCTTGTACCATTTTCATTAAAATCAACATACCAATTAGTTGTGGTGTATGAAACATTCACACCATTGTTATCTCCAAGGTAGACGGTTGATGCATTTCCTTTTGCTACAACCGCTCCATAAATTGTATCAAATGGTGTGGGCCAAGTTCCAGAACCCTGTCCTGCCGATGATGTGATGGTTGTACGAACCCATTGAATAATTATATTATCAAATAAACGAGCATACCCACTGTTAGATTTAGATACTGCTAAGTCTTCAATATCAAATCCGTTTAGGTTTTTGAATTTTAATACAGAAGTTGAACCACCCAAATCCCAACCAGCCGATTCCGGTCGAATATGACCCGCTACTGCAATTGCAGTTGTGTATGGGTTTGCAGCGGCAGTGAAATACGATATACCACCTTCAACTCTAAATAGTTCTGCATCTGCTGCGGTAGTGTTTACCAAACTATCTTTTCTCCTGGCTTTTACATAAATGTTTTCCGAAGTTACTAATTGGAAACCAGCAGGTTTAAGTTCAACAAAGTTATTACTTTTTACAATTGATATACCATCGGAATCAATTGGTGAACTTGCAAAGTAAACTTCTTTACCACCAGTATTTGTTTGGTTAATATCAACTGTTTGTTGATACCATACATCGGTAATAGTACCAAATGAGTTTACATCTTTTGCAATACCACTTTGAGTACTAACAACCAATCTATATCTAAGAGCTGCTGCAGTTGTTGTTGTGGATATTGTGATATTTTTTGTTTGAGCCGAACCGGCTGTGATTGTTTTGGATGCACCAGTATTGGCTAAATCTAAATCTTGCTCTTCCCAAACCAATCCCCCACCAATTAAGTTGTGAGATATAATGCCATTTGAAATATAGTTTACATATGGTGGAACTGATAAAGTATATACTTGAGTATTTTCAATAATCTCTTCAACACCATCTACAACTACAAATTTTAGTGAATCACCATCTCTAACATAAATTTGAGTCTCCCCAACTATAATATCTTGTACTTTAATCTCATCACCACCATCTAACCAAAATCCGTGAGTATCGGAAACTTTAACACTCAATCCACCAGCGGTTACCTTAAATATTCTATCAACTTCTCTAGTCTTAATATTTGTTAGAGTTGCTTCTGAGAATTTATTGTTAGGTTCATCCCATGCTAAAATGGTATCGGTTATTGAAATATCTTTTGCAAGTTTTATACTACCATCCGATAAAGTAATTTCAGTATCACCGGTTACCGATACTTCAAATCCACCACCGTCAACAGCAACATATCCACTTGCGAATCCGAAATCACCAGTAGCTATTTGATTTCCTAACAATGTAGACCCAATTACAGCATTTCCATTATTAGTATCTACAACGTCTAAATAAAGTGCAACGGCAATATTCACTGGATATTGTTGTAACACCGTCAATCCACCATGATATTGCCCCGCATATGATGGTTGATAATTTGGATAAGATTGATTTTCAGCCGGAACCGCATCAGGTTCTACAATGGTCATTGCAGGCCAGTCTACATCCGTAAATTGATAAGTTCCCGCAGTTACGGATACCGTTGAACTTACTCCAGTATATTTAGTTGTTGATACAGGGTTTCTATTAGATGCGTTTGATGTAATGGTTTGAGAAGTTATTATAGGTTCTCCACCAGACCAAATAAATGTATCATTTACAGCTGCGATTGATGTTAAATTAGATGAACCAATAAATACTCTTTGAACTGAACCAGAATAAATTTGAATTTCTGGTATGTTTGGTTCAAATACAATTTCAGAATCAACATCTCGTAAAGTACCACCATTACCATTAACGATTGGGTCAATAACCCAATTACCGATAGTACCATCAGATGCCGCAATTGTTCCTGCTACATATGCTTGGGATGCGGAAACTACACCTTCCGATGAAACTGTAAAGTTATATGCATTTGAAGCCGTTGTAGATACATCTAAGTTTCTACCAACTCTAATTGCCGAACCTTCAATAATAGAACCACTACCCACAAAAGAGGCATCGGATAATTCTATTGAACCAGATTCATAGTAAAAGAAAGTGGAACCACTAACCATTGAAAGTACTGGGTTTCCGCCTGTATATCCAAAGTAGATTCCGTTTTGTAAAAATCCAGATGTAGTTTGTCCAATTGATATAAATGGATTCTGATAATTAGAGGATGAATCAGCATTTAGTGCAATTACAGGACTTCCACCACTAGCACCAACATTAATTGTTCTGTTTGCATATACATCTTGTGAGAATAAAACATCGGTTGCAACTGAGGTGAATTCTGCCCCAAAGTTATCCCAATTGGAACCAACTCCCGGAGGTCCATCAGTTCCAGATGCGGCTGAGGTGTGGGTGAGTGTACATAGATAGTATGAACCATTATATTGAACAACATCTTGTCTAGCACCCGCATTATAATAATAAATTGTTCCAGATTCCCAAATTCCTCTATAAACTACACCAGCTCCAGCAGGACCAGGTGCACCAGCTGCACCAGATGTACCGGATGTACCACTTGCACCAGAGGTTCCAGAAGTACCATCATTACCAGCAGGAGATTTTGTTAAAGTTTGCGTAGTTTCCGAAGTAAATGAATCACCATTTACTCGCTTTCCATCAATTGTATAAGTAATTGTTGCCGTTGGTTCGGAATTACTCATACCACTATGATTACCAATCGTAGCAGCAAATCCACTGGTTCCAAACGCCCCAACAGTTATTGCTGAGGTTGGTGAAACCGATGGTGTTATTTTCCAAGTTCCAGGTGAAGTTCCTACACTATCATATTGTAATGAACCAGTACCTTCATAAACATCAATAGTAGTTCCACTATTTGCATATGAAGTAACTACATTAGATGAATCCGCAGGTAAAGTATGTGCTGAATTTGGATTTACAATTGTAATTGCCGCCAATCCATCAGCACCATCCGAAACAATGTAGAATGTTTCGTTAATCGTAGTTGTTTGTGAAGTTGCAGGGTCGGTAAATGTTGCTACTAAAACAACATCTTTGGTTGCTACCGCTGCACCACCTAATGTGATACTACCACCATCTCCATCATTTGCGGTAATGGTAATTTCGGTATCACCACTAGCAGCACCAACCGCCATATAATCGGTTCCACTACTTAACGATGGTGTTATTCTAACTTGCTTTGTATATTCAGTTCCAGATGTATCGAAAAACGAAGCCGTTGCTGATAAGAATGTTGGTGTATATATCCCATAACCCGGATTTCGCGTTGCCTTTAAGTTTGGTGATAGGAATGAACCCCCACCTAAACCATCAGTTACATCAACAAGTGTTAAGGCATCATATGTAGCAGCTCCATCTTTTAATGTAAGATTCATCGTACCAACTATTGTAGATGCTGCTATGGTTGGGTTATAATCGGTACCAGTTACACCAGCATAAGTTGTGATTAAATTTGAACCACTATAAATTTTAATATTACCCGATGATACATTACTCAACCCACTTATAGATGATTCTTGAACTTGTAATTGAATAGTACCACTTCCGTTTTTAATTTGAGTTCCGTTAAGTGGTGTAATCATATACATTGGAGTAGAATCTGCTCCTGACTTCAATGCAGTGATTGTAATTGTATCACTTACCTTTTCAACCTGGTCTCCTTCAGCAACCGCTACCTTAAAACTAAGTGGAGTTGAGAAATATGTTGCTGGAACATTAAGTGTTGCTGTATCGGTATTAGCAGTTAATCCATCCGTAAATGTAGTTTCATCAGTAAATGCTGCACCACCTCCTGTAAATTTATAAAATCCATTTACAAAGTTAGATGAACTTGCAATTAATGTAATAGTTGATGCTGGTGTTGGGTTGTTTCCAAATTCATCGTATTGAATTACATAGGAAGTAGCCGATAGATTCACACCCTTACCAGCTCCAGCTGCGATAGTCCAAGGACCTGAACCAGGTACACCAGTTGTTGCATTGGTATCGTTAGTAGAAGTATGTTGTGTATTTGAACTCCAAGTTTCACCCAAATACTGAACTAAATCTTGCGGATAGTAGGTAGTACCACTTGCCCAAGTTCCTCTTAGAGATGGTTCAATTACACCCGCTGAAGTTTGTCTGATTGCTCCTCTAATTGTAAGAGTTTCCCCATCCCACTCCATAGAGTTATATTCACCACCAACTGGAGTTGATTTTAGAGATAATAATCCCATCGTACCAGATGTTCCCACAGGCCCACCGTCGTTACTCATACCCAACCAAATACCAGGTTGAGCATATCCTTGTGTTCCAATCTGCCCAATTGCGATGTATGGTTCATCAGTACCACCTACAATTGCAATTTGAGCATTTGGGTTTCCAGCAGGCGGAGTACCAACATTAATTGTATTCTTAACAAACGATTCTTCGAAAATTGCTATCTTCGCTGCTACGAAGAATTCCTCTTGTCCTAATGAAATCCAATAATTCTCATCCAACACACCACCAACAGTAGGAGGTGTATTTAATGGAACTAAATAAGAAGAACCACTATCTTTAGTTGCATAGTAAGTATCATATGGCTCGAAACCATTTTCACTCCAAAGAACCGCATCTCTTCTTTTTGCATCTTTATCGTAAATGTATTCAATCGAACCAGTCCACGGACCTCTGAATACTACACCAGGTCCAGTTGCTCCCTCAAATACCGTTGATATAGATTGTGATAAGAAATAAGTTGCTCTACCATCCTCAATATCAACCTTATAAACGATTGTTGCGGATGGATTATCTTGTGGTATTGTCCAAGCAGAAATAGGTCCAACAGTTGCGGGATTACCAACTGGATAGTTTGGTTGTGTAATATATGAATCAGTAGACCATACCGATGCGGAGAATTCCCCCAGCACACCAATAGGGTCACCAACTAAATCTAATGTTGGTGATGAGTAGTTTGTTACATGCGTTAATTCTTGTGTTCCCTTAAATGCTTTGATTTGAGTACCCGTCTTTGTAAAATCAGTAGTACCATCAACCTCAATACCAACAGTAGGCGATGGGTTAGTTAAGAAAACTTGATAGTTGTTAGCACCACTCTTAATACCAGTAATGGTTACTTCAGCAGATGCTACAACAGGTGAATCCGCTGCTCCATCTCTAATTTCAACTTTCCAAGTTGCAATGTTACCAGGCGATGTAGCATCACCAGAACCGATTTCAAATGTGTTATCAACATCAATCGTACTATACGCATATCCATCTTGGAAGAATTGATAGTAAGTTTGCGAACCCGTTACATTGAATGGAGTTGCTGTTAAGAAAATAGAACCCAATGGTGAAGTTACTACACCATCTCCATCAAAATTAACAGTCTGAGATGTTGTTTCTAAACTTACACTTCTCGCTTTTACACCCTCTTTTTGTTTTGTGAAAAGTTGTTTACGAACTATACTTTGTGAACCAGTTACAATTCCATTTGTAATTGAGAAAGGTCTAACAGTAATGTTATAATCAATACTTGCCGAATCCGAAGTCATATTACTCATTGATACAAAATTAAGTGTATCATGCAAATCGTTTTCGGTTGTTTCGGTTTTTGATGAGGTTACTAAACCTACACTAATATTTGTAGTTACAAATGATGCGGTAAATGTACCAGGAATTTCCAATGGGTTATATTCCAAATATTCATCACCCTGCTTAACCTTTAATGTTGTGTTTGCTGATGAGTAGTTGTATGCTCCACCATTTTCCTCAGTAACAATTGAAACAACGGTTGGTTCTAATTCAATATTGATTGCAGCTGCTCCATCCAAACTTTTGTTGATTGGCTGGAAATAACTTTGTGTAAAGAAAGATGCGGTAAAGAATGGGTGAATTTCCAATACATACTCAATACTAGCAGTAAGGTCATTCATATTACTGAACCCACTCAAACTCATTGATGCATCTCCACCAACTTCATCAAAGGTAGAGAACTCAATACCAGTTGTAATAATTGATGCGGTTGTAAATGTACCAGGTTTCTTACTACCAGTGAATATCAATGGAAGAACACCCTGCGTTACAGTTACCTCAGTATTTGCTTTATCATAGTTAAATACTCTACCTCGTTGGTCCGCATTTAATACAATCGGATTCGGGTCAATTTTAACTAAGATAGCATCATCACCAGGGTTACCATCAGGTACTGCGAAGAATGTTTTATCAGTTGAAATTGATGAAGATGTAATATCTTCAGTATAGGTAAACTTAGTATTTAATTGCTTCGTTGGAATTGCTTCATAGAAGGTAATACCATTTTGACCAGGAATACCACTATTGATTATATTGTTATCAAAATCAGTTACCTCAATACTAATTCTTCTATCGAATGAGTTGGTAACATAGAACATATAATATGTAGGTTCTATGGTTTCTGGGTCAACCGACATTGATGGGAAAATATCCAATGTTCCACTAATTGGATTTTCATTTGTTCCTCTCAAATAGAAAGAACCCGTTACTCTACCAATGTTTGGTGTAAATACTCTTTCTATTCTTGGTCTTATACCAAATTGTTCCGCATCAAATGAAATATAACCACCATCCAAACCATCTTGCAAATCGGTTAAGATAAGTGATGTTAAAATTGATTCGGATGTTATACCATCCATCAAATAAAGAGTTAACTCACTATCAATGGAATCCCTATTGAATACTGCATTATAATCAATTTCACCACTACCAGTTGTACCGGCAGTTACACCTTGAATTACTCCCCAAGCGGTTGCTTCCGAAAGTAAAAGATATGATGATGATATTTCAGATGTGAATGGGTCAACCGATGATGTTAAGATTCTTAACTTTGCATCCGAAAACCCAGTTTGTGGTAATCCATCTCTTAAAACAATTTCATTAACGCCATCAATACGGATTGCTTGAACTTCCAAATCTTTATCAGATTTGTTTTTAATAATAGTACCCCTATAAGGTCTAATCTCAAAGTTTACACCACCCTTACCATCTTGAACTCTTGAAATAACTACCGAATCAGATACACCTTCAACCTCACCAGTGAATCTGATGTATTGAACAAAGATATCATCTCTCGAACCAGTAAAATCGGACACATGCAATGTAGGAGTTCCGGTTTCTCTATCATACAATAAACCAGGATATTGTCCACCAATGTATTCTGATGCAGAAATGTAATCTCCAAACTCATCATATGCACCAGATGTAAAGTTAACCGAACCAGTTACTACACTTGTTTCAATATCAAATACAATTGTGTAAGGTGGTAGTGGGTTCGATGGATTGGATGCCGAATCAAATGTGAAGTATAATTGGTTTGGGGTAATTGTTATACTCTTATTGAATAAGTTTAAGTTACCACCATCAAATGTTTTTGTTTCTTCAACTAATACAGGTATGTAGTTGTTGTTGATATCATAGAATTCAAATCTATAATCAAATGTTTCGGTTTGTAATGTTTTTGGTACTTGTTGTATAAATGTAATTTCATCAGGAGAAAACGATGTTTCCTGCGATGCTTTCAAACTTACATTATTGATATACCAATCATCACCCTCAACCTCAAAATAAAGTTTAGCAGAATCGAACTCATCTGCTACTATATTTTGATTAAAGTTTTGTTTTTGTAAAATAGCCGTTGAGGATGGTATGTTTACAATAGTTTGTGATTTAGCAGTTCCGTTTAATGAACCACTTAAAAATGCTTTTAAGAAATGAGTACCATTTGCACTACCTTTCTTTACATTAAAATCCAATGTATATTCAACACCACTTTGAACACTAAAACTTTGAGATGTAATAAAGTAGTTTCCAGTTGTTGAATTTAATTTTGCTGAATTATATAAGAAACTTCTATTGAACTCAGTTGTAAAATCATTTGATGAAGTTATCCAATATTGAGATAAGATATCTTCAGTAAAAGTACCATAGTTTTCTTCGTTAGCAGTTGTTGTTTCAATATCTCTAAGAAGTTCGTTTGATTCTAATTGAATCTCTTGAACAAACTCATAATCAGTTAAGTTTGATTGAGACCTTCTAAATACCTTTACTCTCGCCGCATCACCAACGAATGTTTTCATATCGGTGATGTTAATTTTAGCAAATGAACCAGTAAGTGCAGTTGCTAAATCAGTAACCCCCTCCAAATAATTAAACGATACTGAATAATCTTTGTTTGTGAAAGGTTTTACTAAGTTAGTTTGAGTGTATGGTGGTGATACAACAATTTCAGTATCACTAATAACTTCATCAATAGTTGCTGAATAATTTATATCACCAAATGTGATAGTCTGTCCTGCAATAGAACCTGTCCAAAAATTATCATCAGCGGTTGTTATCCTATATGAAGTTGGTAATGAAAAATTAGCAAGTTTAGTATTTTCAATAGGAACCAATGGAATACCATTTGCCGAACCAGATTTTGTTAATACAGTTGAGTTATTATTAAAGATGGGTTTGTTTATTTCCGTAATGTTTACAACAGGTCTACGATAAAATCTTACTCTATCTTCGTTGGCAAGGTTTTTGTTAATTTGGAAAGTTCTTTCCCACTTAACATTATATGCACCTTTCCAATTTTCTGGTATAGTTCTTTTTACACCATTATCATCGTATTCTTTAAGTTCACCTAAAATAGTAATCTTACCTAATCCGATTGGGGTATCTTCATAAATGTAAACTGCAATTAGTTTTGAAATACCTTCATAGTATTCTGGAATACCATTACCCGGTTCATAGTAGATAGGGTCTCCATTAACATCTAAGATATCAATCTTAATTTCGGTTGATTCTTTTAGATATTCGGAACCTTCAATAAGAAATCCGTTCTTACCACCAGTGAAAGTATCGTTGAACTCAGTAATACGGAAATAATCCGAATTAGGGTTCTCATCTACGATAAAAGTTTGGTATGAAGATAGTTTTTGCTCCGGTGCGTATTTCTTAATTCTTGCCATTTACGAACTATACCTATTATTGTTTCTCTTTATAAGTATTTGTAAATTTGAATTTAATATATTTATTCTAAAGAAAACTAAAGAGTTCTAAAGAGTGGAAGAAAAGAAACCAGATAATGTGGTTTTCTCCGAAAAGGAAGGTTACAATGCGGCTATACTACCATATGCTACCAATGTAGGTGCACCAGCTATCCGATTGGATGATGTTCCGACTTGGAAAGGAATAAGTGTTAATAAAGTCAACAAACAATTCTCAGCTAAGTTTAATGAACTGAAGGAAGAGTATCAGAAGTTAGTTGAGGAATACCAATGGAATGATTTAGTTTATAAATCAAAATTTAACTTTGAACCTGTTATGGGAGAAACTTACCATTTATATGTAGGGAATGATGGTGGAATGTTTCTTTCACTTATCGAACCATATATGTGGGATAGAGAACACATCGGTTCATTTACCCTAAACAGTGAAAGAAAATGGATAAAGATATGAGTAAGAAATATGCTATGTTACAAATTGATGCTGAGATTCATCAAATGTTAAAAGAGTTTTGTAAGGATAAAGGTTATAAGATGAATGGGTTGGTGGAATCCCTTATAAAAGAAAAGGTTTCACCAAATGCGAAACCTCTTCCTTCTAATGTATTGAAAACTAAATAACAGCTCTCCCTTTCATTTGTTCCCAATCCCTATTTTTTCGAACCACATCGTTTTTCTTATCGGTAGCTCTTAACATAGTTGAATACAATCCCAACTCATCTTCCGCTACATAAATCAGTGCCTTAACATCCTTTGGAAAACAATGTCCACCATATCCGAAATCTCCATCGGGTCCTGGTACATTCCAATGGGATTTACCCAATCTCCCATCAAAGGTTGCATATTCTACTACCTTATCGTAATCGATATCTAACTTATTACATATTTGATACATCTCATTAGCGAACGATACTTTGGTTGCTAAGAAAGAGTTAGTAAGATACTTTACCATTTCCGCATGAGTTGAATCGGTTTTAATGATATGTGCGTTTGGGAATACCTTTGCAAATACCTGTCTTAGTTTTGTAGTTGCTGGTCTGGGCCCTCCTAAGATGATTCGATTCTGATTCTCATAATCCTTTACCGCATTTGCTTCGGTTAAGAATTCCGGATTGAATACTACATTGAAGTTATCGTACTTATCATTCAATCGTTGGGTAGTACCTGGCGGAATTGTTGATTTGATTACCACAATCTCAGCTTTCCCCATTGAATGAATCCTATCCAATACTGATTCTACAATTGATGTATTACAACTGCCATCTTCATTCATTGGTGTTGGTAAACACACAAAGACAATCTCATTATTGATTACACTTTGTTCCGTTGAATTGGATTTTGATTCATCCAAATCATATGTTTCTATTTTATAATATTTTTTGAATTTCTGATAAACTGCGTTACCCACAAAACCCTGTCCTATAATTCCTATCATTTTTAGAATTTAACATTACTGAATCCATTTACTTTTTTGATTTCCATTAAGGAATCAACTACATCCCTCATCGAATCAATGTGTGAAATAATCATCACAAAATCGAATTGAGTTTTTAGATAAGCGAACAACATATACAATGATGTTAGGTTTTCATTATCCAAAGTTCCGAATCCTTCATCCACTACTAAGAAGTTAGGACGAGGTAGGTTACATACATTGATTAGAGCGATTCTAATTGCCAATCCACTAATGAACCTCTCCATACCACTACACATCTCCAAACTCCATTTCTGGT
>OCVQ010000255.1_pt1 | contig 48706 bp, 71 predicted proteins | sample 1539061 | NCBI WGS metagenome assembly OCVQ01 (sample SAMEA3355526, study PRJEB22509) | marine metagenome | biome: marine; feature: river plume; material: water | place: USA | collected 2010-08-08 | depth 0.5 m | reverse complement strand
TATATAAAGATATAATTTATATATTATGGATGTAGAAACTAAATTAACTACGGTTAAAATATTAAAAGGAGTGTATTCCAATTTCAAAAGAGTTTCATTTGAATCTGATGTAACGCTCCAAAAATTAGTAAATAGAACAGTTGAAAGGTATGTAACTGATGAAGAATTTAGACAGGAAATGAATGAATACCTAAAGTTACAAGTCAGCGGTTCTCAATTTTAAGATAAAAAGTTATTTCAATAAGTTATGAGTAAAAAGAAAAAAATCCTATTACTTTCTGATGATTTACGAATGGCGAGTGGTATCGCTACTATGAGTAAAGCATTGGTTATGGGTACTGTTCATAAATACGATTGGTTCCAAGTTGGAGCAGCTATTAATCATCCCGAAAAGGGAAAAATCTTAGATGTATCTGCTGATGTAGCACGTCAAACTGGTGTGGAAGATGCTAGTGTAAAGATTCTACCTTGGACTGGTTATGGTGACCAAGGTTTGATTCGTCAATTGATAAATTCGGAACAACCTGATGCTATCCTTCACTTTACTGACCCACGCTATTGGATTTGGTTATATGAGATGGAGCACGAAATCAGACAAAACATTCCAATTCTTTTTTACGCAATTTGGGATGATTTACCAGACCCACTTTACAACCGAAACTATTATGAGAGTTGTGATTGGATTGGATGTATTTCTCGTCAAACTTATGGTATTGTTTCCCGTTTAACCTCATTAACGGACAAACCAACTTGGAAACCCCACTCAGATTGGCAAGTATCCTATGTACCACATGGTATCAATCCAAACGAATATCAACCAACCGATGTACCTATGGAATTCCGTTCTGAAGTTTTGGGTGGTAAAGAATTCGATTTCATCTTCTATTGGTCAAATCGTAACATTCGTAGAAAACAACCATCGGATGTTATTATGGCATTCAAACAATTTTGTGATAGAATTGGTGAAGAGAAAGCATCTAAAGTTTGTTTATTGATGCACACTCAACCAATTGATGATAATGGTACAAACTTATTAGAAGTACACAAAACATTAGCACCTAAGTGTAATGTAATTTTCTCAGATAAACGAAGAAGTACAGCTGAGTTGAATTACCTTTACAATATGGCTGATACAACAATCAACATTGCTGGTAACGAAGGATTTGGTTTAACAACCGCAGAATCAGTAATGGCTGGAACTCCAATCATCGTAAATGTAACTGGTGGATTACAAGACCAATGTGGTTTCCGTAAAGATGGTAAATTGCTAACCGCTGAAGATTACATTGAGATTGGTTCACTTCACAATTGGAGAGACTGGGAAGGTAAAGTAACACATGGTGAGTGGGCTAGACCTGTATGGAGTAGAGCACAAACTATGGCGGGTTCAGTTCCAACTCCTTATATTTGGGATGATAAAGTAGATATCTATGATTTAGCAACCGCTATGGAAGAGATGTATAACACTCCAAAAGAAGATAGAACAAAAGCTGGTTTAGTTGGTAGAGAAATGTTTATGGGTGAGATGGGATTGGTAAACACAAATATGTGCCAAACTCTTATCGATGGAATTGAAACTACTTTTGAAAATTGGAAACCAAGAAAATCATACGAATTATTTAAGATAAATTAATTATGGGAACTAAAATAATCAGAGAGCAATATGGTAATCCATCTCCAAAAAACTTTTTGGAAATATCCGAAATGTATTTTGAGTATTTGAATGAAAAGAATCTAATGAAATTGGAAGAACTTTATTCAAAAGATATAGAACTATACGATTGGAACGATATGTGGCATGGTAGACAAAATGTATTGGATATGAACGAAGGTCTATTTGATGCTGGTTTAGAGTTTGTATTAAACGAATCTAAGCAAATTGGAAATCGTACTTACAATCATATTGTAATTCACACAAATAAAGAAACTATAAAAGTATTAGATGTAATCTATTGGAACGAAGAGTTTAAGATTACAAAAATTGAAGCATTCAAAGGATAAAAAGTTATGAATAAACCTCTATTAGTATATCAAGCTCCTGTTTTTACTCGAAGTGGTTATGGCGACCACGCAAGAGATATTCTCCGAAGCTTGTTTAAGATGGATAAGTACGATGTAAAAGTTGTACCAACCCGTTGGGGAAACACTCCTCAAAATCAAATTAACCCGCAAAGTGAATTTGGACAAAAAGTATTCGCTAATGTAGTAACTCAAGTAGATAGAAAGCCAGATATCTTTATGCAGATGTCTGTGGCAAATGAGTTTGAACCAAAAGGTAATTTCAATATTGGTATTACTGCTGGTGTTGAAACTACCATCATTCCAAAGGACTTTATTGATGGTTCTAATAAAATGGATTTGATTATCGTTCCATCTCAGTTCACAAAATCTATTATGGTAGGAACCGCTTACCAAGAAAAGAACAAAGAAACTGGGCAAGTTGTAAACGAATTCAAAATCACCAAACCAGTTGAGGTTTTATTTGAAGGAGTTAATACTGAAATTTATTCAAACCCAACCGAAACTCTATCTGAGTTGGATAAGTTGGAAACTGATTTCAATTTCCTATTTGTTGGACATTGGTTGAAAGGTGATGTTGGACAAGATAGAAAAGATGTAGGTATGGTAATCAAAACATTCGCTACGGTATTCAAATATCTTCCTAAAGAAAAGAGACCTGGTCTTATTATGAAAACATCCAGTGCTGGATTCTCAGTAATGGATAGAGAAGCAATTAGAGAAAAGATTGATGGTATTTTACAACCATTTGGAGATGATGCACCAGTGGTTTATTTATTGCATGGTGATTTGAGTGATAACGAAATGGCATCACTATATCATCACCCAAAAGTAAGTGCAATGGTTTCATTCACTAAAGGTGAAGGTTATGGCAGACCTTTGGCTGAATTCACATTGACGGGTAAACCAATCTTAGTATCTAATTGGAGTGGACAAATTGATTTCCTACCAGCAGAACACACTGTGTTGTTGGATGGACAAGTAACCGATGTACATGATTCCGCAGCGGATAAGTTTATCTTAAAGGAATCTAAGTGGTTTACGGTAAATTACTCAGATGCAGCAAACAAAATGTATAAGGTGTATAATGATTACCAAAATCATTTGAAACAATCGGCTGGATTAAGAACAAATACTCTTACCAATTTCTCTTTGGAAAAAATGGATGAGGAATTTGCAAAAATGATGGATAAGTATTCGAAGGGAGTTCCTCAGATGGTTCCATTTAAGATGCCAGATTTGAACAAACAAAAAATGCAGTTACCAAAACTAAATAAAGTATAATGAATTACGCACCACAATATAGAGGTTATATTAATGTTGGTGAGAGGGTTTCAAAATCTAATATTAGACCTTATGGTATTTACAAAATCTCCACTTACAAATATGCGGATGGTGATAGAACTACTCTAAGGGGAACGGAAGAAACTCTAATCTTTGTTACGGGAATTTACCAACGAAAAGTATCAGCACTTAAACTTTCAAATATCCAACCTTTGAAGTTTATTCAATGGTTTAAGAAAATAGCAGGAACAAATAGTTACAGAGGTTCTAGTGAAGAGAATGTTAGATTGGATGAATTAAAAACTCCATTTGATATGGGTGGTAACCGAATCTATGATTCATTCATAAAAAACAATGTTGATTTTGTAGCAAAAGGAGCGGCTTATAGAACTTATAACTTAGATGGTATTCAATACGCTACTGAAGTATTTTTGAAGAAAAACATATTAGAACAATATTATGGTTAATATTACATACGCTATTACTGTTTGTAATGAGTTGGAAGAAATCACTCGATTGGTAAACTTCCTACATCCCAGAATCCAATCAGATGATGAAATTCTAATTCAATATGATGAGGATGGAGTTACCGATGATGTAATGGGATACTTACGAATTATTAATCAGTTACATGATAATGTAAATGTAATTGGATTCCCACTTAGCAAAGATTTTGCATCTTACAAAAACAATCTTAAAAATCACGCAAAGGGTATCTTCATCTTCCAAATTGATGCAGATGAAATCCCATCGGAATATTTGATTACAAATATGCATGATTTGCTAGAAGCAAATTTAGATATCGATTTATTCTTTGTTCCAAGAGTAAACACTGTTGAAGGTTTGACAAACGAACACATTCAAAAGTGGAGATGGAATGTAAACGAAAAAGGATGGGTAAATTGGCCTGATGTTCAGACAAGAATCTATCGTAGAACTTCCGAAATCGAATGGGAAGGTAAAGTACATGAAAGAATCAAAGGTTACAATACAATGACTTACTTACCATTTGAAGAGGAGTTTGCATTATACCATCCTAAAGGAATTGAAAGACAAGAAAAACAAAACGCATTATACGAAACCATATGAGAATAGCATTTCTTTCTGAAATGGGATTTGTTGGTAAGATTCCATCTAACCATCAAAATATGAGAACTGAATTTGCATGGATTCATGCATTAGATGCAGTTCACTTTCCAATTCATAAATTTAATGAAGTTAGTGGGTTTGATGTTGTGTTTATTATTTTTCCAAAAGGTAAGTTTTTTATATCAGCCGAAGGAATGAAAATAATGGATGGATTCAATCCAGCAACTCCATTATTAGAACAACCCATCGTTCCCACATTAAAGGAATCAAATACCAAAGTTTATTATATTCAAGAAGGACCGCATTGGTTATGGAATGATTATGAGATTGTAGAACAAATTCAATTCTATAATTTCTTAGCACAAACCGATGGTATTTTTGCACATAATCTATCCGATGTAAGTTATTATAGGGGTATGTTCAAAAATAAGAAAGTGGAAATTATTCACTCACTTATGATTGAAGATTTGATTAAAGATATCCAGCCACAAACTGAAGATAAGGTTTTGATTGGTGGGAACTTTTGTAGATGGTATGGTGGGTTTGAATCTTATATGGTAGCATCCGAATTTGGACTACCAATTTGGGGACAAGAATCTCACGCTAAAAGAGTTAACGAAGGGGCAATGGATAATCTAAACCACTTCCCACGAATGAGTTGGATTGATTGGATGCGAGAAGTATCCAAATTCAAATACGCAGTTCACCTAATGCCAACAGTAGCCGCTGGGACATTCGCTCTTAATTGTGCATATTTTGGAATACCTGTAATTGGTAATGAAAAGGTTGACACACAACGATTATTACATCCAAAACTATCGGTTGATGTATCTGATGTAGAATCAGCTATGATAATTGTAGAGATGTTAAAAGACCCTACTTTCTATAAGAAACAAAGTGAGGAAGCAAAGGATAACTACCACACTTACTATACCAAAGAACTTTGGATAAAAGAAATGATGAATAAGTTATGATTACAGCAATATTAAATGGTTACAAAAGAGGAGATAACCTCAACGAGCAATTAGAAGCACTCAAAAATCAAACTCTACCACCTGATGAAATTCTTTTGTGGTATAACAATCCAGGTGATAACGATTTATTGAACTATGATATTGGAACTGAGATTCCAGTTGCATATTGTAATTACAACTTTGGAGTTTGGGCAAGATTCTACTTCGCAATGAATGCTAGAAATCCATATGTAGTAGTATTTGATGATGATACGATTCCTGGTCGTAAGTGGTTAGCGAATTGTATGAATACAATGAATCAAACCGAAGGTTTATTAGGGACTGTTGGATTACTTTATCCAAACCCACTACCACCACAACACTCATCTTATTACGAACACTATATTCGTTTCGGATGGCCTGATATGGGTAACAATGAAAAGACCGTTCAAGTTGATTTAGTTGGACATAGTTGGTTCTTTAAGAAAGAATGGTTATCACATATGGTAAGAGAATTACCAGACCCAAAGTATAACACTTGTGGTGAAGATATGCACTTTTCGTATATGTTACAAAAGTATGCTGGAATTCCAACATTCGTTCCACCGCATCCTCGTTCAGATAAAGAACTGTGGGGTAGTATTAAAGGAGAATATGGTGGAGATGCTAACTCACTATGGGAATCAAATCAAGCTTCAATTGAAGGAACTCCATTCAAACAATTGATGAATCAATACTTTCACGAACAAAGAAACAAAGGTTGGAAATTAGTAAATGAAAAATAATCCTATATTACTCTGCTTTGGGACAAGACCCGAATGGTTGAAAATTAAACCATTGATTAAACTTATGGATAGAAGCGAGTATAAACTTCTATTTACAGGTCAACACCCTGATTTACTCAAAGATGTGGAGGTTGATTATAAAATCAATATAAACTCATCAGACAATCGTTTAGATTCAATTATCTCAGATTGTATGTTGCAATTCCCTAATGGTGAATTCAGTAGAGTATTGGTTCAAGGTGATACGGGTTCAGCATTCGGATGTGCTTTGGCAGCATTCAATAGACAACTAAAGATTTACTATTTGGAAGCTGGTTTGAGAAGTGGTGATTTACAACACCCATACCCAGAAGAAGGATATAGACAAATGATAGCAAGAATAGCAGATGTTAATCTTGCACCAACTCAATTATCGGCTAACAATCTAATAAAAGAGAAAGTACATGGGGAATCCTATGTAGTTGGAAATTCGGTATTAGATAACTTAGTAGAGTTTGGTGACCCAACTTACGAAGATTTTGTGTTGATTACTTTACATCGTAGAGAGAATCATTATTGGATGGATAAGTGGTTTACCGAAATAAATGATTTAGCAAAGGAAAATCCACATTTAGAATTTATCCTACCAATTCACCCAAATCCAAATGTTCAGAAATGGAAACATCTACTAACTAATGTTAAGGTAGTTGAACCAATGGAACATACTGATATGATTCTCCACATTAAGAAATGTAGGTTCATAATTTCAGATAGTGGTGGATTACAAGAAGAAGGTTCATTTTTTAATAAGAAGGTAATTGTATGTAGGACCACAACTGAAAGACCTGAGGGTTTATATACGGGTCATTTGTTTTTGTGTAAATCTCCTTCACAATTAAGAAAATTATTTGGAAAAGTTAATGAAAATCCGTATATTAGTGAATCATGTCCGTATGGTGATGGTGATACCGCTAATAAGGTTTTAGATATATTGAGAAATGAAAAATTTTAGAGGAGATTTTATAAAACTTAAAACCAAATTGGAAAACAAAGAGAACTTTGCATTCTCTCGTTTTTCCGATGGTGAAATGTATATCCTACAAAACACAGAATTAGTTTTGGGAGATAATACCATTCAGATTGGAGATAAAAAACAAAGCGGACCATATCAACCTGCTGACTTCAAGCACTTTGACCCAAAAGAACATTCGTTCTATCAACAAAAGTTAGTAGAATCTTTACAACACAAACAACCAAACTATTACAAAGGGATTAGTTGTAGTTGTTGTGTGGGTAAAGAGAATTTTGATTGGCAAGTGGATTTGGCTGGTGGAGATGATGAATCTCTAACTTGGGCTAACCTTTGGGTAAATGGAAACTATCCTCTATTCATCACACACATCCTACCAATTTTTTATAGTAAAGATTGTGTATTTGTAGGACATCACGACGCAAACTTAGATAGGTTACCATTCTTTGTGAAAGATTTTAGAGTGGGTTATAACGCAATGATTAATGATTATGGAAAGATTGAAGAAATCGCTCAATGGATTAGAGAAAACAACATCGAAAATCATGTATTCCTTTTCTCAGCATCCACATTTACCAATTTGGCAATCTTTGAGTTATTCAGAGATTTTCCCAATAATACCTATATTGATATTGGAACTTGTTTAACACCTATGATGGATATGCCAACCCATAGAGGATATCTCCAAGCTTTTTGGAGTTATAGAGGCGGACCTGATATTCAAAAAATTTGTGTATGGAATTAGTAGAATGTAAACCACAATATTGGGAATTCGTAAGGGTTCTCCGAAACGATGAAAGAGTATTGAGTGGATTTATCAAATCAGTACATATTACTGAAGAGATGCAGAATTCATATATGAAAACACATTCTCAGTTTTATCGTATAGCATTGATTGATGGTAAGCCAGCTGGATATGTTGGAGTTATTGATGATGATATCAGAGTATGTACTCACCCTGATTTTCAAGGTAAAGGAGTGGGTAAGTTTATGATTAACAAATGTATGGAAATATGGCCAACCGCATTTGCAAAAGTAAAAATGGATAACGAAGCAAGTATCAAAATGTTTGAAGCTTGTGGATTTACCAAAAAGTTTTATATACTAACAAAAGATTAAATTATGTTACACAACCCATACAAAATCGTAAGAATGTTTGAAGAGGAAATTGCTCATTATACTGGAGCACCTCATGCTATCTCAATAGATAGTTGTACAAACGCATTATTCCTAATTTGTAAGTATTTGGAAGTTGGTGAGGTTACCATTCCATCTAAAACTTACTTATCAGTTCCACAATCAATTATCCACGCTGGTGGTGAGGTTGTGTTCGATAGGAGAGAAGAAACCAACAATTGGAAAGGTATCTATCAATTGAAACCATATCCAATCTACGATGCAGCAAAGAGATTGAAGAAAGATATGTACATACCCGGAACTTATATGGGATTATCATTCCACATCAAAAAACTACTTCCAATTTGGAAAGGTGGTATGATTCTAACTGATAACGCTGAAGCAGCAGATTGGTTTAAGAAAGCCCGTTACGAAGGTAGAAGTGAGAAATTCTACAAAGAGGATGATATTACATTCCATGGTTGGAATATGTATATGACTCCTCAGCAAGCAGCTCAAGGTTTGGCAATGTTCCAAAACTACTCTGCTGAAGGTGGTGATTTGGGTGAAGATAATGGTTATAGAGATTTAACTGAATTCACTGTATTTAAGAATAATAAAGTTATTGATTAATGAGGGTTGCACTTTGTTTGCATGGTTTGTTTAATTCAACAACGGACCGGAGTTCATTGGGTTCCGATGGATACGAACACATTAAAAAACACATTTTAGATGTGGTAGATACTGATGTGTTTATCCATAGTTGGGAAGTGGATAAGATTGGTAGGATTAACGAATTATACAAACCAACATCAGCAAGTTACCAACATCAACTTGATTTTACTGATTTTATAAAAGAAAGAAAGTTGGATAAATTACAGGGTGTACCTCGTTCACCCCAATCAGTTTTATCACATCTTTATAGTGTAACTGAAGTTATGAAATTAGTTTATAACTCAAAGACTACATATGATGTGGTAATAAAAGCCAGATTTGATTTGGGTAGAATCAATAGAAATACATCTGGTCCGGGTAAGGGTAATCCATTCCCAGTTCAATGTATTAACTTCAATCCAAATATAGAAGCTGATAAAATCTATATGGCAGATTGGAATCATTTTCATATGGGGCCCGCTGATATGTGGTTTTATGGTTCAATGGATACGATGAAACCATTCACAACATTATTTGATTCTTTGAAGGAACAAATGGATATGGGTAGTGAGTTTCATCAATTTGCAACACAAATAGAAGGTAATGGTGGTGATTTATCCAACTCAATTGCATTTTACAAATGGTGGATGATTCAAACCGGACTTTGGAATAATAGAATAAATTTAGAAACAAAATGGGAATAAAAGCACCGATAGTGGTTTACACTCACACAGATATGAAAGATGTGTGGCCTATGTTTTTTGGACAACTAAACAAATATTTTAGTGATACTAAAATTTATGTTGCTGTTAACAAAGATGATACGCATTTATCTGATTATATACGAATCATATACGATGATTCAAAACTATACACGGATAGATGGAAAGAAATCTTACCTCAGATTAAAGAAGAAACTATTATGTTTATGCATGAGGATATGATTTTATTTGATTCTCCTAACTTTGAATCAATTGATAAATACATTGGGTATGTAAACGATGGTTTGGTTAATAGTATTAAGATGATATTTGCTGGAGATGCAGCAATCGTATCACCATTTGATAATACTTTGGTTAGAAACGAATTTTCAAAGTTTTCAGTACAACCCACAATTGTAAAAGTTGAAACTTTCAAAAGTATATTGAACGAATTACCATCTTATAATATTTGGGATTTTGAACAATCAGTAGCTACGCATGGTGATGATTTTATGGTTCGATTTGGTAGTGAAAAAAAGAGAGGTATATATCACTATGATAGTTTGGTATTTCCTTATATTGCAACTGCTATCAACAAAGGAAAATGGAATATGAGTGAATATCAACGTGAGTTGGATGTATTGTTTATGGAATATGGTATTGTACCATTTGAAAGAGGTGTAGTATGATTAAGTTAGTAATTTTTGACCTTGATGGTGTGCTTGTTGAAGCCAAAAACATCCACTTTGATGCACTTAACGAAGCATTAGGACCCGATTATGAAATCAATTGGGCTGAACACCTTTCAACTTACGATGGATTGAAAACCAATCAAAAGTTGGATATGTTGACAGAGCGAAAAGGATTACCAACCGAATTGCATAAAGAGGTTTGGGAGAAGAAACAAAAGATAACTCTTCAAATGTTGAAAGAGTTGAAACCAAATCAAACCTTACAATCAGTAATGAACGCATTGGTTGAGGATGGTTACAAAGTAGCAGTGTGTTCTAACTCAATTAGAAAGACTGTACTGACAGTTCTTTCGAAGTTGGGCATTATGGAGTTTATGGATTTAATCATCTCTAATGAGGATGTAAAGAACTCCAAACCACATCCAGAGATGTATTGGAAAGCAATTTCAATGATGAGTGTTCTACCTGAAGAAACTTTAATTGTAGAAGATTCACCATATGGATTACTTGCAGCATCTCGTTCCAAATCTCATGTGTTGAGAGTAAAGAATCCACATGAAGTAACCTATACAAACATATACAAAAAATTAATTGAAATTGAAATGGGTAAAACAAACGATAAACCAAAATGGGTAGATAATAAATTGAATGTCCTCATTCCTATGGCAGGGGCTGGGAGTAGATTTGCACAAGCAGGTTACTCCTTCCCCAAACCATTGATTGATGTGGAAGGTAAACCAATGATTCAAGTGGTAGTTGAGAATCTAAACATTGAAGCCAACTACATCTATGTAGTTCAGAAATCACATAGAGAAAAATTCAACTTAGATACTCTACTCAATCTTATCACACCAAATTGTAAGATTGTGGAAGTGGATGGATTAACCGAAGGTGCTGCTTGTACTGCTCTATTGGCTAAAGAGTTTATTGATAATGGTAACCCATTGTTCTTCGCAAACTCGGACCAATTTGTGGAATGGGATTCAAATGAGTTCTTCTACAAAATGAATGAGAACGATGCAGATGGTGGTATTCCAGTATTCCATTCAACTCACCCTAAGTGGAGTTTCGCTAAATTGGATGATGATGGTTTTGTAACTGAAGTGCAAGAAAAGAATCCAATTTCAGATTTAGCAACTATTGGTTTTTACTATTGGAAGCATGGTTCTGATTTTGTGAAATACGCTGAAGAAATGATTGAACAAAATATCAGAGTGAACAACGAATTCTATGTTTGTCCTGTTTACAACAACGCAATCAAAGCTGGATTAAAAATCAGAACATTTGATACTCCTAAAATGTGGGGATTGGGGACTCCAGAAGATTTGAAATATTATTTAGAAAATTATGGTAAGTAACGATAACAAATATACCTCAATGCAGAAGGGACAATATCACTATGGAACTTCTAATCATTTGGAACATAATAATAATCCACACTATTGGGATATTCTTTTAGGAGATTTGAAAGATAAGGAAAAGTGGAATGGTGGAACTGCATTAGATTTTGCTTGTGGTAAGGGTAGAAATGTAACTAACATGCTATCTTTATGTGATTGGAATAGAGTTGATGGTGTAGATATTTCAATTGGAAATATTGAATTTAATAAATCACAATACTCATCTCAAAATAGTAATTGGTATTGTAATAATGGAACTGATGTAGCTGAATTGAGTGATAATGAATATGATTTTATTATGTCAACAATCGCTCTACAACATATCCCAGTTTATGATATCAGAAAATCATTAATTACCGATTTACTTCGTACTCTAAAGCCAGGTGGATTATTCTCATTCCAAATGGGATTTGGTGAAGGGTTAGATTCTCCAATTGGTAGAAGAAGTGCATATTATGATAACTACTATGATGCAACTGGAACTAATTCATTGCACGATGTTAGAATTCACAATGAAAGTGATGTAATTGAAGATTTAACCAATATTGGATATGTTAATGTAACAACTGAAATTAGAGAAGCATTTTCTGATAGTGGACATACACATTGGATTTATGTAAAAGCATATAAACCTCAATAATGGATAGACGAATAACATATTGCATACCATCTAAAAACAACCTAAGATACTTAAAAAATAGTATCCAATCAATTCAGAAGAATTCATCTAATCAATATGATATTGTTGTATATGTAGATGGTGATAATGATGGAACTGAAAAATGGTTAATCGAAAATGGTATTAGATACCTAAAAAACGAAACCGATTCCCCAATGGGAATTGCATATGGTTACAATAGATGTATCGAAGCAGCTACTACACCAATTGTATGTATGTTTCATGCGGATATGTATATGGGTAATGGATTTGATACGGCTATCTTAAAGTATCTTAAACCACTATCGGTGGTGAGTGGAACGAGAATCGAACCACCACTACACCCTGCTGGGTTAGAAAAGATTGTAGAAAACTTTGGAATGTATCCTGAGGATTTTACTGAAACTGAATTTGATAACTTTGTAGAGAAAATGCAGAGTGTTCATCAAAACAAAACCACAAACGGAATCTTCGCACCTTGGGCAATTTACAAAGAAGATATCACTTCAATTGGAATGCATGATGAGAGGTTCCATTCTTATCACGAAGATTCGGATATCTTCAATAGATTCATTCTAAATGGATATGAGATTATTCAGACATGGGAAGGATTTGTATATCACTTAACTTGTAGAGGTGGACAGTTTCAAGATGGAATTGAACAAATTACCAAAGATGAGGCATTCCATAAAATGAAAACAAATGCTATGAGAAACTACATTCGAAAGTGGGGTGAGTTTGTTAAAAATGACCCATACCAACATCCTATAATTCATCCAAAATATGAAATTGGATTTGTTGTAAGTAATTGTTCTTTACCAATACTAAAAGTATTAGAACCTTGGTGTGGTAGAATATATGTAGGTAGTGATGATATTGTTACGGAATATATTAACTCAGAGCAAGAAAATACATTTTATGATTTAACCAAAAGAGTAGTTGTAGAATCAAATAATGACCCAATATCTGAAAATGATATTGTAGTTGCATTTGATGCAAACCAATTAACTAATGAATCATTTAAGTATATTCAACAACTTGGTGAAATATTTGAAGCAAATAATATAGAAGATGGTATATTTGAATTCGATATATTCAGAGTTACTATCAACTCAGTAAAAACATATCATAACGAATTAATAAGATATGAGTAAAAAAACATTGGTATGTATGCACATCATGCCATCTGAAATTGAAATGTTTGAAAGATTTATGGTACAATATAGAAAAGCACTTTCTTATTGTGGTGGTTATGATGTGTATATCAAAGCAACCTTAAATCTAAACCCAACCTTAACTGATTGGGATAATAGTGAATTGAAGCAAGATTACTTTATGGAAATCTTTAATAATCAATTCAAATACAATGGAATCAAACATTTGAATCAAATTATATTAGATGATTCATTGGGTGGAACTACTCAACAAAAAAGAGAATCAATCCGAATCGATTTTTTTGACCAATTTATTTTTTGTGATACTGATATCGTTATGCACGAACATCAGTTAGTTTACCAATTGAAAGCAGCTGAACAACTTAGTGGAAAATATATTATATCACCATCTATTCCAAAGTGGTGGGATATGAGTTGGGATGTAATTGTTGGTGAAAAGGTTAAAGATACAGACCCATTCTCTGAAGAAACTGTAATGGGTGCATATACTCAGAGTGTAGAGCAAATTAAATTAAAACAAATCCCAACCATTAAGTTTGGTTGTGGTATGCATACTTTATACTCTAAGGAATTTTGGCAATTTATTGGAATACCTGAAGCTTTGGGTGGTTATGGACCTGAGGATACAATTGGTATGATGAGAGCTTTAGCAGCTATTAGAAAAGGACATGATATAAAACAATTCGTATTGGATGGATTATATATCACCGAAGATTACATCAATAGAAAACCATCCTTTGACGGTAAGATACAGGTCATCGATAAAAAGCCAGAGTTATCTTCACATGGTAAATCCATAATTCAACAAGAAGTACTTAACTTCATCCAAAAGTTGTGATTTCCACATCTATCTGATATTTATATCCAAATAAGTTTCGTTAATTTGTTATACTAAATCTAATTAAAGAAATTTATTATGGCATTCAAAGACATTTTCAAAGACAGTAATGACCTTAACGAAAAGAACATCGTAGGGTTCGCATCATTCGCAGTTATGGCACTTTTTGCAGGTGCTGATATCGTAACTGGTATTATGGGGCAAGAGTTAGTTATCGATGATACTGTATTCAACTCATTCGTAATTATTACATTGGGTTCATTCGGTATCGATGGTGCAACTAAGATTTTCAGTAAGAAAGGCGAAGACGAATAATAATATAGACCCCCATTTGGGGGTCTTTATTACTAAATAAAAATATCTTTATATTTATCTTAAAGGTAACACAAAGGAGTGTATTATGAAACTATTAGAAGAACATTTAGTTGAGAAGTATGAAGGAAGATTCACCATTGAACAATTGGTGAACGAAGGTATTCCAAAACTTTTCTTAAAAATAGAGGCAGTTAAAAAGCAAATTTCAAAATTGGAAGCGGACAGAAAGAAAGCTGTTGTTCCTTACAATACCGAAAAAGACCCTGCTAAAAGAGAAAAACTTCTTAATATCCTAAAGGATTTAACAAAGAAAATCAACACACTTAGAAAGAATCTTATCCAAATGCAAGATATGGAAGATAAGTATGTAGCTAGTATGGGTGTAAATGATGAATTGGAAATCTCAGAAGATATCGATTTAGGACACGAAGATAATGAACCTGGTATGTTAGCCTCCGATTTAAGTGTTATCGAAAGATATGCAGATGAATTAGGTGAGATGATGAGAGAATTTGAAGCTAGTGGTAAGGAAATTGATTTCCCACACTGGTGGCAAGCTAAAATCATCAACGCTAAAGAAGATTTAGTTGCAGCAAAACACTACCTTAGAGCAGAGTTAGAAAAAGGACAAGAATAAAAAAAGATGCAGACTGAATCAATCTACGCAGTTTTAATAACCCTTATCACAGTATTAGGTTCCGCTGGAGCTTGGAGATACTACGAAAAGCGTGCGCAAGATAAAAAAGATGAGGAAGATTATATCAAAGATGATTGTGCTCGTAGAATAGATAGATTAGAACAATTATTGGAAAAGAGTTCAAGAGAAAAAGATGAACTCAGAGAGAAGATTTTAGAACTCACCAAAGACCTTGCTGAACTTACCATCAAAGTAAAATATTTAGAAATGGAGAATAGAAGATTGTTAGAATTAAACAATCAATTCTTAAATACTCGTTCTTAAATTTGGATTTTTCATAAAAAAATGGTATATTTGTATGTTAATCAAAGAGCAAGAAGATATGATAGCAAGGAGTTTATTAACTGAATCTAAGAAACTAAGAATCTTTGATTTTGATGATACGCTTGTAAAAACAACCTCATACATTTATATCACCCACTCAAACGGAAAAAAATCAAAACTCACCCCTGGCGAATATGCGGTTTACAATGAAAAACCTGGTGATGAGTTTGACTTCTCAGATTTCCAAAAAGTTCAAGACCCACAAGAAATTAAAAAGATAACCAAAGTTCTCCGCAGAATAATGCAGAGTAGTGGTGGAGATGGTGTGTATATCCTAACTGCAAGAGCAGCATACCAACCCATTAAACAATATCTAAAGGATATTGGGGTAAACTCCAATAAGATATTTGTAGTTGCATTGGCATCTAATAATCCCAAAGATAAAGCAGATTGGATTGAAAAGAAAATCGATAACGAAGGTTACGATGATGTTTACTTTGCGGATGATTCTGAGAAAAATGTGGAAGCAGCTAAGAAAATGTTAAGAGGTAAGGATGTTAGATGGCGTGTACAACACATTAAACATTAAAATCTTATATTTATATACTAATAAGTAATGCGATTATGAAAGTAGATATTAAAGTAAGTGGTAAAACATATCCAGTTAATTTTTCTATTATCCCTGGTAGAGGTGATACTCATTTTACTGCAATGGCAAAATCATCCAAAGAATTAGATATCCTCCAACAAGCAATTTCGGACAGAAATGCTGGTGATGAGGTTATTGGTGTTATAATCGCAAAAGCAATAGAAAAAAAACTTAAATTACCTGTTGATTTTGATTATGGTTATAATGGGGCTGGATATGGGTTTAAGTTAGATTTGTATTCAATAGCAAAAACATTAGGATAAGATATGAACAAAGACGGATTAGAAAGAGTAGCAAGTGGATTACCACAAACAATAGAAGAAGCTAAGATGAGTGATATTATGATTATGGCTCAAGAAGCAGCTTCATTTAGAGAATTTGTTAAAGAGTTCTTCGCTGAGTTCCACGATGTTCCTAAAAATAGAGAAGCTATGAAGTGGTTAGAAGCTACTTATAAATCAATTAATGAATCAATTAACGAAGCGGATGTAGTTGGTAAAACTGTATTCTCTGATGGTAAAGGTAAACTTCACTTCGGATACTACAAAACTGATGATGCAGTTGAATTTGTAGATTATAAAACTTGGAAGAAACTTTCTTTCAAAGATGTATCTAAAGGTGATACCAACAAAGATAGAGTAATCAGTGCTATCCTTAAAAACCAAAAACAATTCAATAAGAAAGTTGAATTCAATATGTGGGCTAAAAAAACTAACCCATCATTTGAAGAAAAAATGGATTGGTTTATCAAAAATGGTTGGATTTCAAATATTAACAAAGGTGGTATTAAAGAATCAGTAAACGAAGCTAAAAGAGGTGAGTTTGAAGTAGGGGATTTTGTACACTTCAAATCAGCAAACAAAACTGGATTGGTAAGAGGTATCAAAGGTGATAAAGTTACCATTATGACGATGAAAGGTAACTATACTGGTGATATCAAAGATGTTCAAGTTCTGTACCAAGATGGTGTGAACGAAAAGATGGACATGAATGACCCTATCCTAATGAAACTCAGAGCAGCTCAAATGAAGAAAAACAAAGATGCTGCAAAAAAGATTGATACTGAGAAACAAAATAAGAACGCTACCAAAATCAAAGCACTCAAAAAGAAGAGAGCAGAGGTAATGATAGATATGGAGCAAGAAGCTGAACCGGAAGGTGGTAAGATTGCGGACAGATATGGTAAACTCCTAAATAGAATTGATAATGATATCATTAAATTGGGTGGTAACCCAATGACTGAATCAGTAAACGAAGGACCTAAGTTCAAAATTACAAACACCATTACACAAAAGGAATGGGATAAGAAACATAAAGATTTCAAAAGTATTATCGATGGGGTTCCTTATGTTATGATGTATAATGATAAGACTGGAACTCATTTAGTACCTGTTAAGATTGTTAAAGAATCAATCAAAGAACACAAAGATTGTGGTTGTGGTTGTGGTGGAGTAACTATTGGTGGTTGCAACACATCTTTAACTGAAGAGGTAAACAACGATAGAGAAATGGTAGTTGGTGTTGCTGAAATCGTTTCTATGGTAAAAGATACTGATAATAGAAAAGCTATCGCAATAGCAATGATGAAAAAATTCAACTATGAGGGTGTTGAGTATGACCAAAATGAATTTTTGAAAATGAGTGGAGTATCTGAATCATTAGATGAAAGATTAACTCAATCAATTAAAAACTTTGTGGGTGAATTGATACCTATGGATGTATATAACGCAACTACTCCTCAGAGTAAAGAAAAATATAAATCCTTTGTAAAAGATTTAGTTATGACCTTAAATAGATTCTATAAACAACACAATGTTGATTGGAGATTTACGGATGATAACTTCAAATTCAAAATGTATTCAAAATGATTAGATTAACGAACTTAATGAATGAGGCTGAAGCATTTACAGCCACTAATAAATCGACTGGTAAAACATCAGTATTCAAATCCAAAGATGCTAGAGATGCGGCTATTAAAGCTGGAACTCATGCTGATAAAGATGAAAAGGCAGTGAAGGGAGGTGATGTTGCTGCCGCTGAGAAACCTAATATGTTCTCTAAAGATGCTGGATATGATGCACCTGATGCAAAATCCGATGAACCAAAAGCAGAACCTAAACCACAAAGAAAAGGTAATCCTCAAGTAAACAAAGCTACCAAAGCAAAAGCTGAAGAGTTGGGTATCACTCCACAAAAGTTGGGTAAAGATGAATACCAAAAGAAAATGGCTCAAGCAGCATACGAAGCTCTAACCGATGCTAACTTCCATAGTGAAGCAAGAGAGTTAATCGCTAAGTTGGAAGGCAAACCGGAATTAGCTGAGAAACCTGATTATCCATCAATGAAAGACCCTAAGTTTAGAGAAAAGATGGATGCTATCAGAACAAAATACGCATCTGAGTATTCTGATGATGTAGAAGATGATGCAAGAGATTTAGGAATTACCGCATCTCAAGAATCTGGTTGGAGTGGTGATGATGCAGTTGATGGAATTGCATTCGCATTAAGAATGAATGGTTTCCATAAATTAGCAGATACTATTCAATCGGTAATCAAAGAAAACAAATCAACCAAATTATCTTCAATGCTTAAAGAAGCATCTGAGTATCCGGTTTATAACAAAACCTACACAGCAGCAATCGAAGCAGCTAGAGCATACGCTTTGAAAAAAGGATATGAAATTGAAGATGATGAGATGTTCACCAAAGTTGGAATGAACTCAAAGAGACCTTCGGTTGGTAAAACTACGAGAGTATCATTAGAGTTAATGAGAAATGGTAAACCACAAAAGAAAATGTTGCATATCCAAGTTTACGGAATGGATAGATATGGATATGAACTAAACGCATATATCAACTAAGATACATTATAACTGTTACTATAAATGGGAAAAGGTAAATCACTGGTTTCGGTTCAGGTCAGAAATGGAGACATTAATAAGGCACTGAAGATTTTTAAGAAAAGGGGTTTTGATAGCGGACACTTGCAGGAGCTAAGGGATAGAAAAGAATATACCAAACCTTCTGTTGCAAGGAGAAAGCAGAAACAACAAGCGGTTCGTAAAGAACAACTTCGAAATATGATTGACAAAATCGAAGGTGGTGATATGAAAGTAAAATTACCTGAGAAAAAGAGTAAAAAGAAATAAAGAAAGAATATTTATTAAGAGATGGCAGATTCAATTAAAATATCAGAATTAGATGAGTTAGTATCGGGTTCCGTATTAGGAACTACGATAGTTCCTGTTGTGGATGGTGGTACCACACAACATACCAAAATGTCATCGATTAAGGCATATGTCAATTCTGATGTTGCAACTGATTCTGAATTAGCAGCTGCGATTGCAGGTGTAAACTCTACAATAACCGCATTAACCACCGATGATGTAGCGGAGGGTACTAATGAATATTATACCGATGCTAGAGTTAAAACTAAATTAGATGCGGAATCGGTTTTATCTGGTTCAACTTTATCTGTAGTAGGTGGTGGTTCGGTTGATAATGTTAATACAATTACATTTACTGGAGCAACTGTTGGTGGTAGTGCTGGTAGTGCTATTGTAACAATAGCCGCAGCATCCGCTCTTCAAGTTCTTGATGGAGCAACTACTGTTAATGATGTTGATAAAATTACTTTTAGTGGTGCAACCATTACTAATGATGGTGGTGGTGATGTAACCGTAACCATAGCAAATTCTCTGACTGTTGAAGAAGAGGGTGGTATTGATGTAACTGATGTAACTAGAATTATATTTGATGGGGCTACTGTTGTTGATGGTGGTGGTGGATATGTAAATGTATCTATTGCTGCTGGTGATAGTGTTCCTATGTTAATACATACATCATCGGTTAATAATTTTAGTAGTTCGGTTGATTCTCATATTTTTGGAATAGCTACCTATACATCATCAGTTGATGCACATATTTTAGATGTTGCAACATTCACATCTTCATTCTCATCATCGGTTGAGAGTAGAATTGTAACATTGGAATCAGCTGGTGGTTCTGCGATACCTGATGGAACTATTTCCGGTTCACAACAAATTACTGATTTTGGATATATTTCATCATCATTTGGTATCGAAAGTAAATTAAATCTTATTCCTGGTGCATCTTTATCAATAACATCTGAATCCAATGGTCAAACTTTGGATATTTTAATTGATGTTTCTGGTGGACCTGGTGGTGGAACTGGTGATGTAACTTATACAAATGGTTTTCATATCATTTCACAATCAACATCTACATTAGAATCAAACGCAATTTTATCTGAAATGTATGTTGATGCAAATCAAAACATAACATTCACACAATTCTCATCTTCAGTAGATGGTAGATTTGGTTCAGGTGGTGGTTCGGATTATATTTCTAATGTATCGTATGGTAATAATACATTAACATTTACTGGTACCGGATTTGGATTTAATGGTAGTGTTCCATTATCTAATGGATTAGTATCTTCATCAAACCAAATTACCGATTTAGGGTTCTTAAATGATGGAGATGTAACTGCGGTTTATTTAGCTGGTAAGTTACCACAAGGTATTGTATCTGGTGCACAACAAATTACGGATTTAGGATTTGCTGGTGGTGGAACTGGATTGATATCCTCATCGGCACAAGTAATATTAACTCAAGCGGACAGTAGTTCATTTACAACATATTTCATTCCAGAAGAAACCAATTTATACTATACTGATGAAAGAGTAAAAACCAAAATGGATGTTGAGGGTGTGATAAGTAGTTCAGCTCAAATATCCGTACCCGATGGTACTATATCCGGTTCATCTCAAGTAGATTATGCACAAGCATTTAATCAATTGGAATTAAGAAGTGGTTCAAACGCAATTTTAATTACAAGCGGAACTGCTGGATATGGTAACCCATATATTACAATTGGTTTAGATGGAACTGCATTCGCTTCTCTTCAAACTGAACTTGATTTCGGAACATTATCAGATGTATTCTATGGAGCAACAATCCCATCGACATCTGCACAATTATACGCTTTGGGAGCTGTTGATACTTTAGCATTAAATGCATTAAATGACTTTACTGGTTCTGCTGGTGGGTTTGGAGTAGCATCATCATCTTTAGCAAGTAGAATAACAACAGTTGAAAATTCTGCTGGTGGAATCATTGTAGAAGCTGGGTTTGAGATTATTTCGCAATCTAATTCAATTTCCAACTTAATATTAGATTTAGTTAGAATTGACTCTACTGGAGTTACTTTCAACGATTTCTCCGCATCTGTGGCAGCTGGGGGTGGTGCTGGTGCATCCACATTCGCTGGATTAACTGATACTGAATTCTCATCATTCGTTGGTGGAGATTTGGTTAAGTATAACGCTGTAACTGAAAAGTGGGAAAACACATTCCAATTAAATGGTGCATATTTAATCACCGGTTCGCTTATCGTAACTGGTGGAGCAGTAACCGCAGATTCATTTGTGGCTGGTACTGTTGGAAGTCCAATCATTGATTCCGCAACAAGTTTAGATATATCAGCAGCAACTGAAATCTATTTAACTTCAACTGGTAATGGTGTAGTAATCGAAGATATTTTAGTTCTAAACCCAATTGTAGGAGATGCACCTACTTCACCACTATCAGGTAGTATTATGGCTAGTGGTAGTGATGGTAGTTTCAAACCTTATTTCTGGGATGGAAACTCTTGGAGAGAAATATCATTAGTATAAACTAACCATCTATGAAAGAGTATAATGTAATACTTAAAAAGGATGTAGATTACGATGGGTTTTGGGAAGATATGGAAACCGAAACTGATGGTTTATTATATATCCCAAATCGCAGAATTGAATTTACAAACGAAAGACCTGGTTCACTCAGACAATGTTGGTATAACCTTACCGATGCAGAAGCTGAGATAGTTAGACAAGACCCAAGGGTTCTTGCCGTAGAAATTCCACCCGAACATAGAGATGATATTATCATTGCACCAAGAGGAACTCAATATGGTGTATTTACAAAAACAACTTCGGATAGTGGTAACTATCAAAATTGGGGATTAATCAGAGGATTATCCACCGAAAACAATTACGGAGCTTCTTCAACAACTACAACCAACTTTACCTACACATTGGGTGGACGAGGGGTTGATGTTGTAATTCAAGATAGTGGTATTCAAATTGACCACCCTGAATTTGAAGATGCAAGTGGTAACTCACGATTTGTATCGGTGAATTGGGGAACACTTCATGGTGGATTCACACAAAGTGCAAACCACGATAGAGATTACGATGGACACGGAACCCATTGTGCTGGTATAGTAGCTGGTAAAACATTTGGTTGGGCAAAATACGCAAGAATCCACCATCAGAAAATAGCTGGTTTAGAAGGTAGTGGTGATAGTGGAACTGGAATTAACCCAACTTACGCATTTGATGCTATTAAACTTTGGCACATTGCTAAATCAAATGACCCAAATACTGGATATAAAAGACCAACCATAGTTAATATGAGTTGGGGATACTTAACCACCTACACTTCAGTTTCGGATATCAATTATAGAGGAACAACTTATAGTGGTGTTGATGTTGATACAACAACCGAAAGAGAGAACAACTATGGGTTAATGTACGCTTTATACGATGTAACTCCAACCTATATGACGAACAATAGAATCGTATCGGTTGATACTGATATTGAGGAGCTATTAGATGCTGGTGTGCATGTATGTGTAGCAGCTGGAAACCGCTCTCATAAAATTGATGAGTTTGGTGGACCTGATTATAATAATTACGCTGTAACTCCGGGTGGTAATATCTACTATCATAGAGGTTCATCTCCATATGGTGATGCATCTCTAAATGGTGGACAAAGGGCAATCATAGTAGGTAGTATGGATTCTACGGTTTACTTTTTTGATAGTACCTTAGACCAAAAAGCAACTTATTCCGAAACTGGACCTGGTGTTGATATTTACGCACCTGGTACTAATATTATGAGTTGTACTTCAACTACTAATAAATGGGGTGCTGGTTCTCAAAACTATCCACCAAACACATCTTATAAACAAACTAATATTAGTGGTACATCAATGGCATCTCCGCAAGTTGCTGGAGTTGGGGCTTGTTTATTGGAACTACATCCAGAATGGACTCCGGCTCAATTAAAGCAATATTTGTTGGATAATGCTGGTTCGGCAATATTAAATATAGGTACTGTTGGTGATTGGACAGACGATAGAAGTTTGAAAGGTGGTGTACCTAAAGTTTTACACATGCCATTTACCAATCCAAACCCTGTTAGGGTTAGTGGTGGTATTGCAATGAACTTTAACATAGGTATCACTCAAAGATAACTTTTTGGGTTTTTGATATATATTTATAGTATGAGTTGGAGTGAGAAATATAAAAGAAGTATAGATTGTAACAACCCGAAAGGTTTTAGCCAAAAAGCTCATTGTGCTGGTAGAAAAAAAAGAAAGAACGAAGCTATGATTTTTGAAGAAATAACTGAAGATATTCTAAACGAAAAGTTAATTACTTATGGTAACCGCAAACCTTATGGGCAAGTGGTTTTTATTGCTGGTGGAGCTGGTAGTGGTAAAGGATTTGCAATTTCTAACTTCTTAGATTCTTCATCATTCAAAGTGAGGGATGTAGATGAAATGAAGAAACAGCTTCAAGTTCTCAATCGTTTAGGTAAAATCACAATTAAAGATATCCTTGCTAAGTATGGTAGAAATATCAAACTTAAAGATTTGGACTTGGTTAGAAAAATTGAAAAAGAAGGATACAAACTTCAGAACCTAAATCTTAAAAACCCAGACCATGTATATGTTCTTCACACTTTGGTTAAAGCAATGGGTATTAAAGAAAAAACATTAGAAAACTTATTAGCTGGTAAAAACAATCCAGAAGTTCTTCCAAACATTATGTTTGATATTACGGCAAAGGATGTAACCGATATTACTTCAGTAGTTCCTATGTTGAAGGAGGCTGGATACAAAGCTGAAAATATTCACTTAACTTGGGTATTGACTAACTATGTTACCGCAATGGTAAATAATAAGAGTAGAGCTAGAATGGTGCCTGAGGATATCTTATTAAAAACTCACGAAGGAGCATCTAACACCGTTTGGGGCTTGGTAACCAAAGCTCTTCCAAAAGGAATGAATGGTAGAGTAGATGTAATCCTAAACAACCCAGAGCACACTGTATTCTATACTGATGCGGATGGTAGAACTATTAATGGTAAAGTAAAAGGATTCCTTTCACTTCCACTTAAAAAAGCTGGTGGTGGTATCTTCTCAGAAAAAATTTGGAAAGATAAGTTGTTTGGTTGGGTTAAAGATAACGCACCTGAATCAATCACCTCTAATATGAAAGAATCGGTAATTAAATTAGCAAGTTTGATTTCTAAAAAATAATTTGGTAAATCCAAATAAAATTTGTATATTTGTAAATTAAAATAAGTTATGGCAAAAGGTAGAATCTATTGGTTCACAGGTCAACCAGCACATGGTAAAACTGTGTTAGGTAAAAAGTTAGTGGAACTACTCCAAACCGAAAAAAGAAATTGGAGAAAACAAGTATTCCACTTAGATGGTGATGATTTAAGAGAACTCACCATTAATAAAGACTACTCCGAACAAGGAAGAATCAATAACATCCGAAACGCTCAGATGATTGCTGAGTATGTATCTAAAAACGGATGTGATGTAGTCGTATCTTTAGTAGCACCCTATCGTTGGCTAAGAGAAGAATTTAAGGAAAGAATCGGTTCCGATAATTTCCAAGAGTTCTATGTACACACTACCCAAAAAAGGGAGAGAGACCATTTCAAAGTTGAGGATTACGAAGAACCTTTGGAAAGATTCTTTGATGTGGATACTACCAAGGACAATCCAGAGCAATCATTCACAAAAATCGTAAATTATTTAACACAAAACAATAAGTTATAGGAGAATAAATAAATGGCAGAATTCAAAGCAAAAGCAGACAAAGAAAGTTCAAGCACAGAAAAGAAGTATTCAGTATTTTTTGGTAGATGGCAACCTTGGCATGGGGGACATCGTTGGTTAATTGACCAGAGATTGAACGAAGGAAAAAATGTATGGATTGCAATTAGAGATGTAAAACCTGATGAAAAGAATCCATTCACTGCACATGAAGTTATGATGAACCTTTCGGAAGAACTGAAAGATTTATTGAATGAAGGTAGAATCTTCATCTCAATTGTTCCTGATATCGAATCTATCAATTATGGTAGAGGAGTTGGATATGATATCATTGAGCATGTACCACCAACAAACATTGGTGAGATATCGGCAACAAAGATTAGAGAACAAATGAGAAAAGATGGTAAGTTATAAGAGACACATTGCAAAAACTATCAGCTGGAGAATAATAGGTACATTGGATACAATGATACTATCGGCTATAATCACTGGAAGTTGGGAAATGGGATTAACCATAGGTGGAGTGGAAGTATTTACAAAAATGTTCCTATACTTTCTTCACGAAAGAGCTTGGTACAAATTTTCTGATTTTGGTGTAGAAAAAAAGGATTAACCTATATTTATATACATAAGAACAAAAATCTAAATAGTATATAAAAATGGAAGATGTTACAAATGAGGAACAAATGTTCCCACACTTCGACCCAACAAAAGATTTAAGTAAAGCACCTAAAAACCGAACCAAACGAGGATTAGGTGCAAAACCTTTGATGGAATCTGAAATCAGAGATGTTCAGCAAAAAGCTCGTTCTGCAGCTGAAGCAGCTAGATTGTTGGGAGTATCCTACAACACATACAAAAAATACGCTAGGGAGTATGGTGTATTTGAGGATTTGAAAAATCCACATGGTATTGGTATCCGAAAGGGAACCAACCCAAATACATTAGCTCATAACTTAGATGATATCTTAGCAGGAAAGTATCCAAACTATCCGGTGTGGAAATTAAAGAAGAGATTACTCAATAATGGGTATCTTATGGAGAAGTGCAACAATTGTGGATTCGAAGAAAGAAGGGTAACTGATTTCAGAGTTCCATTGGTGTTGGATTTCTTAGATGGGGATAAGACAAATCACAAATATGAGAACCTTAGAATGTTATGTTTTAACTGCTCTTTTCTTATAAATGGGAACCTTACAGGCCCAAAAGCTGAGTACGAATATTAATTTTCAATTAAATTTTGGAAATTCAAAAATTTTTCGTATCTTTACATAAATTAACAATATATATAAATATAAAACACAAATTATGAGCAAGTATTTTGAAGTTACAGTTGAAGTTGTAGTTGCTACTCTAAAGAATGGCAAAGACAAAAAGAACAAAGAAATTTACTTAGTAGATGCAATGTCAGTTACCGAAGCCGAAGCACGAGTTGTGCAAGACTTTACTGAAGCTGGTGTAAATGTGGACTACAAAGTAAGTGGAGCACGCGAAAGCAGAATTATTAGAGTTATCGAATAATGAAACAATCTGAAGTTATTACCGAAGAGGTAAAAATAAAAGTTGCAAAGAGAGTTCCTCCGGGTGACCGTTGGACTCCTTTGGATAACACTTCAGTTATACTCGAATCATTAACTGATGTATTGGAGTATGTTTATCAAAAAAACGGAAATACGCAATTCTATATGGATGCTAGAGAAGGATTCACTTATGTAATCACTAAGGAAGAAAAGATTATAGAACCTGAACCTGATAAAAAGTATTCATTATATGGAGAGTATTAAAATGTATTTCCGAACCTCATTGATTGGATTAGCATGGCTTATTATAGCATCTTTATCACAAAATGTAGACCCTCAGAATTCAAACGATTCCGAGGATTTTGATGATTTGGATGATTTTCATTTGTTTATCTAATTCAATTGATATTTATATTAAACCAAAAATTAAACTATGAACACAATTTTAATTATTTTAGGCTTGGTTGCTGTTGCAGCTGGAGTTGCTATCTACCTTATGAAATCTGGTAAAATCAAAGATGCTGATGGAGACTTGATTCCTGATGTTGTTGAAGAAAAAGTAGAAGAAGTAAAGGCAGTTGCTAAAGAGGTTAAAACTCGTGCAAAGAGAGTTGCTAAAGAAACCAAAGAGGTTGTTGAAGCTACAAAGAAAGTTGTTAAAGAGGCTAAAGATGTAGTAGATGCAGCTAAAGGTTCAGCACCTAAAAAGACGAGAAAACCAGCAGCTAAAAAACCAACTACAAAGCGCACTCCTAAGAAATAAAAATGGACTACTTTATAGTTTTCGGGTCAATTTTATTATTGTTCCTAATCTCCCTTGGAATTATTTATCGATTAATGTATCAACTCAATCAGTTAAATTATGAACTGAAATTGGGTAAGATTAATTGCCAAAAAGATTTGGATAGACTGGAAGATAGAATTAATCAAATCGTAAATAGAGATAACGAAACCTATAAGAAGGAAATTGAAAAATTAGAGAAGTTGCACAGGTCGATTTCAAAAATGGTTGACGAACGAGAAGATGAAATTCGTATAACCAAAAAATTACTTAATGATTGAATAGATGAAGAAGGATAATTCAGAATCTCACTATTGGGAAGATGACTTTGATAGATTAAAAAAGAGAAAAGCTTCGGCAAAAAAAACTTCCGATTATAAGAGGAAGGAGAAGTACAAAAGGAACTATTTTAACGAAGATTAATATTATCTTCATATATTTATTGGTATGAATAAAAGAATACCAACATCTGAATACATACTACTTATGTGTGTGCTATTCTCCATACTATTCTCCTTATACCTCTTTTTGGTATTAGGTGAAGAGATGTTGGGTATTTTTGTTGGATTATGGGCACCAACGATAATGGCTTTAATAAATTATATTAATTTGAAGTTCAAACGATAAAGGTTACACTACTTAATGGAAAATGTTACAATTCTAATTCAGGGTAAAGTTACTCAGGAAACATACAACTTTTATGTTGAGAAATATCCACATTATCCAATTGTGGTATCAACCTGGTCTGATAACGATTTAGACCTATCTTTTTTCCCACACAATTTACAAATAGTTAAAGCTCAGTTACCAAAGGTAAGTGGTGAGCAAAATATGAACTATCAGTTTGTATCAACTATAAATGGGTTAAATTGTGTTCAAACAGAATATGTTATTAAAGTGAGGGGTGATGAATACTATTCAAACTTACATACTGTTGAAGATTCTATAAAATCTAATCCAAATAAGATTTGGTCCGCACCTATATTCTTTAGGCATTTCAAACATTTCAAATATCACATTTCAGACCATATTATTGGGGGTAAAACACAAGAAATCAAATTTATGTTTGGGGCAGCTAAATATGCATTTGATAATCAATTGTTGTTCCATATGAAAGATGGAACTCGATACACTTATTGGGAACCCGAAATTAATTTGACAATGGGGTATTTGATGGCTAAGTATCCAAATGATTTTGGAAAGGTAAGTGGGCCTGAATTGATGGTTCAAAACTTTGATATTCTAAATTTGGAAAAACTTAAACCATACAAAGTTGTTGCTAATGTATTTTCAAAATATTGGATGAGTGATTTCAATCCTCAACAAAATGAAAGTATTACAAATATAAATCAATTACTGGATGAAAATCCACCATACTAATTATGATACTAATATCGCATAGAGGAAACATAAATGGTAAACTCCCATCAGCTGAAAATAGACCCGATTATATCGATGAAGCAATCTCATCGGGATTTGATGTAGAGATTGATGTATGGTTGATTGATGGTGTTATATTTTTAGGACATGATGAACCCCAATATGGTATAACTCAACAATGGTTAAATGAAAGAGTTGACAAGTTATGGATTCATTGTAAGAATGTAGAGGCTTTGGAATGGTTTAATATTATAGGTGGATTTAACTATTTTTGGCATGAGGAAGATACAGCAACCCTAACATCCAAATTATTTATTTGGGCTTATCCCGGAAAACAACCTATTAAATGTAGTATCGCTGTGATGCCAGAAATCTATAATGATGATGTAACACAATGTATAGGTATTTGTTCAGATGTAATTCAAAATTATAAATTATGATTAAAGTAGTAGCAGGAGTTTGTATAAGATACATCGATAATGTTCCGCATGTATTATTGGGATTGAAGCCAGATGGACATTGGGAATTTCCTGGCGGAAAGGTTGAACCCAAAGAATCCGATTCACAAGCATTGGAAAGAGAGTGGATTGAAGAGTTGGACACTCTTATTGAAGTTAAAGAATTCTACACATCCATTCAGACATATCCGTATGATGTTTGGTTTTATAAGATTGATTTAACTGAAGAGAATGGTGATGGGAGTGAAGCTAGAGAAAAGGAGCATGTTGAAGTAACATGGTTCAGTTTGGATAACTTAAACTCAATTCCAATGGCTGATGGAAATGAATTAGTGGCTAATATGTTAACCGAAGATTATTTGTAATGAAAGTAAGTAAATTAAATGATTTTTTCAAAGGATGGGTGGTTGGAAACTTTGAACCATCCCTTTTCAAAACTGATGATTTTGAGGTAGCAGTTAAATCATACAAAAAAGGTGATTATGAACCTAAACATTATCACAAAGTAGCAACTGAAATAACTATTATTACTAAGGGTAGGGTGGTTATGAATTTTGAAGTGTATAACGAAGGTGATATTATTGTAATGGAGCCAGGTGAGGCAACTGATTTTAGAGCTACTAATGATGTAACTACAACTGTAATTAAATTCCCTTGTGTAGAGGGTGATAAGTATTTAGTATAATGAGGTTACTATTCATAAAGGTTCCAAAAACAGGTTCAACATTCTTTGAGAAAAATTTCAAAGAAAAGAACGCAACTATAAATGGTGAGCAAGTTCCAATTTGGTCTGTTGGACATAGTTGGTTATATCCTACTCAAATTAAAGGTTGGAGAGATTGGGATTTTTCTAATCAAAAACCAGGAGTTTATAGAGATGTGGATACCTTTAAGATATATGATGAAGATAGATTAGTAACTATCGTTAGAAATCCATTCGCATTACTATTCAGTTATTTTAATTACGATTGGTCTTGGTGTAGAAAGTTTCACAACTTAGCAATTGGTGAATATAAAAAAGAAGATTTCCAAAAGTTTGTAGATATCTATTTGGATAAATCTATTGTGTTTCATGCACCTGCATTACGCAACTCATTATTTTCTCAACTAAAAGATGGTAGGGGTAATTGGGTATTAAAAGAAGATAGTATCGTTCTTAGGTTTGAGAATCTAAAAGAGGATATTGAAAACTTTTCTAAGATGTCTGGAATTAAATTAAGTGATTTATCGGATACTGCTAGGAATACCGCAAAGGATAAAAAACCATGCGAATGGTGGGAAGCTTATAGAGATGACCAAATTCAGAGATTAAATGAACTTTGGAAAGATGATTTGGAGTATTTTAATTACTCATTTGGAAAACCACAACAAAAAGTGGTAACTACTCAACCTAAAGCAAAACCAAAGATTGCTATTTGTTTCTCAGGCCAACTTAGAGATTTGGAAAGAACCAAAGATTATTGGACATCTCTAATAAAGGAATATGATATGGATGTATATGCATCTATATGGGATGTTGAAAACAAAAAGTTAGGTGATACTGTGGAAAACTTCCATAGGATTTATGATGTTAAAAAAGTAGAAGTTGAGAGATTCGATACTTTTGAAAACTCAACTCTATCTATTCTCAGAATGGGAATCAAATCCCCCAACTCATTACAAGCCCATCTAAAGCAATCTTGTAGTAACTTTGGAACAATGGGTATGTGGTATAAGGTTTGGAGAGCAAATCTACTTACAAAGGAATTGGGTATCGATTATGATATCGTTGTTAGAACTAGAACTGATATTAAGTTCGATGATAAGATGAAGATTGTAGATAACGATATGTTAAATGTTCCTTATGGTAGAGTCAAAACTTCGGATTGGCCAAATTCCGATGGTATCGCTGATTTGTTCGCATATGGTAAACCAAAGATAATGGATTACTACTCTACTTGTTTATTTTTTATGATGGAGCATATCAACAATGGGCACTATATGGTTCCACATGAACATTTCCTACACACTCATTTGAATAAAGTGAGTATACCTGTTAGGTTTATGGATACGAATCTTAGAATTACTAGAACTTCAAAAGGAACCCCAGATGAGATATATCATAAAGGGGATGGTATGAAAGAAGAGATTTTACAATCAGACTTTATGCAGTTAAATCCATCAAGCGAATTATCATTCAAAGATGATATAAAGAAAAATTTTAAGGTGTAAATTATCGTTTTTTCAAAAACTTCTATATTTAAGTTGGAAATTAACATATATTAAATATGGATATTAGTGAAAGAATAAGAGAGATAATCGATTCGCTTGAAGAGGCAATTGCATATGAAGATTTTGGTGCAGTGGAAGATGCTCGGAAAGAACTTATGTTCGTTCTTCAAGACTTAGAATCAGATTATCCAAGAGATTTCGAAGAAGATTATTGATAAATAATTTGGTATTCTCAAATTTATTTTGTATATTAGGTCTGTAATTGATAACAAACCTAAGATATGACACGATTTGAATTTGAGGAGAAATACCAAACTTGGTCAACTCCAAACACAAACGATGTATTGATGCGAGTTGCATCAAACCTTTCCGATTTACACATTGAGAAGGAATTTTTCACTCCAAACCAAATGGATGAGAAACTGAATGCCATCAAACGATTTATCTTTGATTGGCAATCGGTGCTTCGAAGTGAAAAGCAAGAAGAAATCGAACGAGAGGAATTTATTTCACATTTGGGATAAAATAATTGGGAAAAGGCTTGTATATGTCAAATCTTTTTCCTATATTAGTACTGTAATTGAGTGATAACCCTAAACACAAAGATATGAGTAAATACGGAAAATCTTCTTACTGGTTGCAAGATTGGGATGATGATGATATCATCGTTGGAACAATGAATGATGTAGAGAAGAAATCACATGACCTCTACAAATTAGCCGCTTCTAAGCGAGCTATCTCCAACTTTGTTAACATCGTTACCAATGACCAGATTACTGTTAAATTTAACACTAGAGGTGATTCCTACACCGATGGTAAGAGTGTGGTGATTGGTTCTGATGTAGTTGAACCAAAAGATTTCGATGTGGCCGTTGGTTTGGCATTGCACGAAGGTTCACACATCAAACTTTCAGATTTCCAACTTCTGAATGATATCTACAACTTAGTTCCCTCTCATATTAAGGATGGGGCAATTAAGAAAGGTATCCACAATCCTATTTCTATTGTAAAAGATTTGTGGAACTATGTTGAGGACCGTAGAATTGATTACTTCGTATTTGATTCAGCTCCGGGCTATCGTGATTACTACCGAGCTATGTATGATAAATACTTCAATGACCCTCTAATTGACAAGGGATTGAATTCGGATGAATATACTGAAGAAAGTGTTGAGAGCTATATGTTCCGAATCATCAACCTCCACAACAAAAATACTGACCTTTCCAAATTGAAGGGTTTAACTGAGATTTACAAAGTAGTTGGGTTGGGTTCTATCAACCGATTGAAAAACTCCTTAGATGCTTTCAATGTGGCTCTAAAGATGTTCCAAATCATCCTTTCCAACTTACCATCCGCAACTTCTGATGAGAATGGTGAAGGACAAGGTGAGAATGGTGAGAATCAACCTCAAACTGGTGAGGGTAATGGTGGTTCTTCTGATGGAACTCGTGAGATGACAGATGAGGAATTCGAAGATTTCTCTAATGGAATGAATGGTTCAGCTCCCGCTGGTATGGATTCTGATGATGAATCTAATGGTGGTGATGGTATGGAAGTTCAAAATCTTCCTCAGAATATGGAAGGGGGAAAACCTACTAAATCATCCAATAGTGGTAACGAAACTGTAAAACTTTCAGACCGCCAGAAAGACCTTTTGGAAAAGAAAATCCAAAAGCAAAAAGATTTTATGGATGGTGATGTTCGTAAGAAAACCATCTCTAAAAAAGAATCTGAAAATCTTAACTCAATCGAAGAAAGTGGTTCTGAGATTACAAATGTTGGAGCTGGAGTTGAGCAGGGTTGGGGGCAAGTTTCCAAAGGAACTCAATGTATTGTAGTTAAGAAACTTACCAAATCACTTTTGGAATCTGAGATGTTCCCAATGACTCAAAACACTTGGGCATTTAGAGGTGAGGATAAGATTCGCCGAATGTATGAAAGTGAAGTTGAGGCTGGAATCCGAATCGGAACCATCTTAGGAAAGAAACTTCAGGTGCGTGGTGAGGACCGTTCTACGGTGTTCAATCGCCAGAAGCATGGTAAGATTGACAAACGAATGATTTCTTCACTTGGATTTGGTAATGAGAATGTGTTCTCTTACATCGAAACCGATTCTTACAAAAAAGCTAACCTCCACATCTCAATTGATGCTAGTGGTTCAATGGGTGGTTCTAAGTGGAATAATACGATGACCAATGTGGTTGCACTTTGTAAAGCAGTTGATATGATTCAGAACCTATCGATTCAGGTTTCATTCCGAACTACTTCTGGTAACTCACCTTACATTGTGATGGCTTACGATTCTCGTACTGATAAGTTTTCTAAGGTGAAGCAAATGTTCCCTTATTTGACCTCCGGCGGAACTACTCCTGAAGGATTGTGTTTTGAGGCAATTATGAACAACTTCCTACCAGCTAACAATGATATGGATTCTTACTTCCTCAATATCTCAGATGGTGAACCTTACTTCCATGGTTCTCACTTCTACTACGCTGGACATGTTGCGTGTGAACACACTCGTAAGATGGTTAAGAAAATGGAAGGTATGGGTATCAAAACTCTTTCCTACTATGTTGAGGAAAGTAGTTGGGCTCGCAATTCAGATGAACCATCTGATGACTTCAAAAAGATGTATGGAAAATCGGCCCGTAAAATTGACGTGACTAATGTGGCTCAAATCACTAAGACTATGAACCAATTGTTTTTGGCAAAGTAATGAAAGCAATCATCGCTGTAAATAACTTAGGTTGGATTGGGATAGGTGATAAACTCCTTTGGTATAGTTCAGATGATTTGAAACACTTTAAGAAGATGACTGATGGTAGTACTTGCTTGGTGGGGTTTAGAACCTTCCAAGCCCTACCACCACTCCCAAACCGAATTATAAGCGTTGATGAACGAAATGGTTTGAACTTAGAACCCCAATGGTGTATTGGTGGAAAACGGACATACGAAAAATACGCACCATACTTTACTGAATTACACATCAGTAGAATTGACAACAATATGGTTGGTGATGTATCTTATCCCGATTTGACAAACCTAAATCCAGAGTGTAAAATTTTTGAATATTTCTTCAAATAAATTTGGCCATCTCAAATATTCTTCGTATATTAGACTTGTAATTGAGAGAGTAAGTTATGGAATTGAAAATGAAAAATAATCGAAGAAGTAAAGAAGAGGGTCACATGGCTCAACTGATTCGTAGAAAAATGATTCAACAATCCGTTCCTTCAAAAAAAGCTTATAATCGTAAAAAAAATTCAAAAATTGTTCCCCAAACATTTGGATAATTCAAATTTATTTCGTATATTTAACCTGTAATTGATAACAAACCCTAAAACAAAAAAGTTATGACAGATTTCAAAATTGGTTTCGTTCCTACTGAAGTTTACAAAGTAGAAGCATTTGGTAACTCTTTCAAATTGATTGATACCAAAGGAAACAAAGTTGGTACTATGGGTATCGGAACTGGTACTCGTAAAGATGCATTTGAAGAGAATCTTGCTCTTCAAGCTTACATCCAAAAAAGTGGTAAGAAAGTTTACCGAAAAGTTGGAATGGAAGTTTACAACGCATTGGTTATCCCAATGAACACCGATAATGGTGGTGTTCAGTTTGAAGATAAGGGTGACCACACCGCAATTAAAGATTTCATCCACAATGGTTCAGTATCACTTAAACCGCAAGAGTTGGTGATGACCCCACTAAAGTGGAAATACTTAGTTCGTTCCGCAGTTCGTGCTAAAAATATTATGATGACCGGACCTGCTGGTTGTGGTAAAACTATGGCCGCTAAGGCATTGGTTAAAGCATTAGACCGTCCTGATTTCTACTTCAACTTAGGAGCTACGCAAGACCCGCGAGCAACTTTGATTGGTAACACTCAGTTCTCCAAAGATAACGGAACTTTCTTCGCTGAATCAGCATTTGTGAAAGCAATCAAAACTCCAAACGCAGTGATTCTATTGGATGAGTTGTCCCGAGCTCACCCTGATGCTTGGAACATTCTGATGACCGTATTGGATGGTGGACAACGCTACCTCCGATTGGATGAAGCAGAAGGTTCTCCGATTGTGAAAGTGGCTGAAGGAGTTACCTTCATCGCTACGGCGAACATCGGTAACGAATACACTTCGACTCGTGTTATTGACCGAGCGATTCTTGACCGATTCGTTACTATTGAGATGGATGTTCTCAATGATGAGCAAGAGTTCGGACTCCTAAAGTTTATGTTCCCTGAGGTGAACGAAGAAGATTTGAAAGCAATAGCTGAAATCGCCCACCACACTCGAACCCAATCGATGAGTGATAGTGGTAAGGTTACAGCAATGGTTTCCACTCGTGCTAGTGTGGAGATGGCTGGATTGGTTTATGATGGTTTCGATTTGTTCGAAGCAGCTGAGATTTCAATCTTCCCATTCTTCTCCAACGATGGTGGAGTTGATTCAGAACGAACTTACATCAAACAACTTGTTCAAAAGTATGTAAAGGATGAAGGTGAGGCTCTATTCAATGAGCAGGAAACCGAAAAAGATTCGGAAGAAATTCCGATGTTTTAGGGTTAATCAATTACAAACGAGATAGGGGGGTGGGGACCCCCCTCATCTCAAACTTAAAAGGATTAACTAAAAACAAAAAAAGTAAAATGAAAGTATTGCAAAAGATAAGCTGGAAATTTCGAAAAACCCATATCACCATCGTTCCATTGATTATTTACATCAATAACACATGGGAAGGTTGGGGATTTGAATTTTTCGTAATCGCAAAAGAACTCAAAGAATATTCACTATTGAAGTTGACTTGGCATCTACCTAATGGAGCAGAACGAAAGTTGAAATTCAAAGGTGATTTTCTATTCCTACGAACTCCACTACTAAAGGAGTTGGACCGGTTGGATGACCACAACTTATGGTCCATCAACGGACTAACCAAATGGGAAGAACTCAAATTCTCAATATTAAACTTTTTATTCCGATAGATGAAAGAAACTAAAGATTGGATGGAACGATTGGTTAAGAACTATCGCATCCCAACTGAAGAAGAGGTGAAACAAAGTTCAGAACCTAAAAAGATGTTAAAAGAATCTCAACTAAAAAAGATTTTGGAACGAGATTAAAATAATGTTGTATATCTCACACATTATTCGTATATTTACAGTATATGAACGATAAATAATTCAACTATGGGCTATAATCCATTCCGCTATTTCACAGAAGGTAAATACCGAAAAAGACCACTAAAATCATCAGCACCCCTTTTGTTGAAAATCAAAAATGGGGATTTTGAATATTCCCCTTACTTTTTGGAAGCTAAGGATAATGAGAAACTTTACAATGATATGTTTAATCAGTATATGGAAACTTCTGGTATTTCTAATATGAATGATAGAAAGGTAGAAGCCCATCAATACGCTAAGATGAAACGAATCAAAGCTCAGAAGTTGATGGAAGTTGGTGATAAGGAAGAGCAGTTACGATTAATGCAACTTCGAAAAGAACTAACCAATGAATTCGGACAGGATTTGTGGGAAGAAGCTATGGGAGCTAAGTTAGGTGGCAAAGGTACTACTGAGGATTTGTATTGGTGGTATAAGAAAGAGTGTAAACAAAGTTATACCAAATCAGAACTACAAATCAGAGGAATATTATGATGAATGATTCAGAGGCATTAACCGCATTTTGGAAAGTAATAAACACAATCGAATCGGCTAATTACGAACACATGACAAATGGGAGCGTAAAGAATATGATAAATAATTTTGATAATATGTATAATAGTAGCGAAATGCTACAACACTTAGAAATAGCATATAACCAAAAGTTAATTAAATTAGAAAATAACTAATAGTAAAGAATATGGAAGTTATTCAAAGTAGATACGGGTTGGATAGAACAATCGAAAAGATTGATTCTAATCGTATTAGAGTTATGGGTGAATCTCAATTTCAGAGAACCGCTCAGAATGATGCAGGGGAAGTAACTATGTTTGATTTCGAAGGTGGACCTTGTCTATCTATCGGAGGTGAAATCACATTTCAGAATATGAAGTGGAAAATAGTTGGAATTTCACCTGTTGCATCTAAGTACGAAGGATTATCTGAGTGCGTTTTGACCGTAAAGCCGGGGTTTTAATAGGTGAATCCATTTAACATTTTAGATAGCGGAGAGATAAGAGACCCAATCTTCACAAAGGAGATATTGGAGAAACTTACTCCAGCCCAAAACAAAATGTTAGAAGAAGGTAGATTATTAATCAATCCAATTACGGGGGATACCATTGTTCCCATCAGAGTATCACAAAATCAGATAGCAAGAATCATAGTTAATATATTCTAAAATGTTTCAAAAGACAAAGAAACCAACCTTTACATTCTTTAACGAAGAGTGGAACCGAAGTAACGAACCCACCACCGATGAGGATTATTTAGAGGATGGAGTTGATGATTATATCTCTACCCCAACCAAAAGTACTGCTTACGAAGATTAAGGGGGATTCCTCTTTTCAATCCGTTTCGGTGGGGGGGTGAGTCGTAAAGGCCAATTTTTTATTGATAGTTGTATTTCCTTATACTTATATGTATAAAGCGTTACGAAGCGTTTTCATCAACATTATACATCAAAGATGGGGAATACAATGGGATTAATCATTTATCAATTACAACATAGCGTTGGGATTACACCGAAATGGGAACAACAATTGGTAATAGGGGATACCAAGCTACAATCGTACAAGCGGTGGATGCATTCGGGCAAATGTTGTCCACAAAGATGTAAGGAATTATACGATATCCGAATAAGTTACTTAAAGGGTTGGATGAATGGGTAAAATCAAAAGATGGTTGTTGGAAGTAGGTGAAAACATCTACAAAGCAGTTGAGAATGGGTTTTATCCTTTTTTTATGCTCTTACTCCTTCTCACCACCCCATCCTACGGACAGAATACGGAAAGGGCTCAGAAACAATCCAAAGTGATTGAACAACGAACACAATCCCGTCCACAACAATGGAATCCCAACAACAACCGAAACAATCAAAATTGGAATCGAACTCCACAAAGGGTTTACACTCCTTATTATTACAACCCTAACATTTATGGATGGACTCCCTATTGGAATCCCCATCGTAATTGGGATAATCGAACTTATATTGTAACAACGGATGCCAATCGTATCCAATCACAACGAAATCCTCTGAGGGTATCCATTGGGGTCCTGAGTGAGGTAACTACCCAAACACCAACTATTGCTCCTTATCTTATCTTAGGTGGAAAAACTTTCTTAATGACTCAATATCATTGGGGTGGTGGAAACTCTTTTCCTTATTATTCTAACATCTATCAATGGGAAGTGGAAGAATGGGAAGATGAGTTCATTAATACACAACAACAGCGTAGAGAATTTGTAATAGGTTTAGGAACAACAATCAAACGATATTCTCCATTTATTGGAATTGGATTCCCAACAATTACTCAATGGGATATTTATAAAGATGAAACTTATACTTTATCATCACCTCGTGATTTAGGGTATTATTCGATTAATAGGGATGTACGAACAAAAACTAACTTAAAGTTAGGGGTTTTATATGGATGGGATTCGTTTGAAGCCCTTCTACAAATATCATCTTTTGAAGGATTATCCTTTGGAGATGGGTTACGATTTGGTTTAGGAATCGGAATTAAATTATAGTTATATGAGTGAAGTACAAAAAGTCTGCGTTTGTAAAAAATGCGGAATCGAAAAAACTTATTTGAGTGGTAAACAAAATGGTAATTACTATGTTTGTGAAGAATGTAGGGATATCACAATTTTGGGATAGAAAATACTTATAGATAAACAATAGAATATGAACGAAGAAATTAAAGAACAGGACCAAAGTACGGGGTTTCAGAAACTCCTAAACACAATGATGTTGAGAAGGTGGTTGATTACAGCCATCGTATTAGTAACCTTTATGTTTCTAACCTTTGGAATTCTATTATCCATCCATTCGGATACTGAAGTAGCTGGTGAGTGGAAGGAACTACTCTTATTATTATTGGGAGCTTTCATTGGTTCTTATGGTAAAATTATCGATTATTGGTTTTCGGATACGGATAAGGATAAGATGTTGGTGCAGAAAATGGATGAAGAAGATGGGGTTTCCCTTTCAAATAGTAACGAACAATAAAAGAAGAATTATGAGTAGATTAGGATTATTTAGTTTAGCTTTCTTTCTATTTGCATGTAGCGTAGATGGACAAGTAGTAGAATCACAAAAACTTAGAGAAGAAGTTTATGTTAAAACCCAAATCTTTGAGGTGTGGTATAATGAGGTTTACGAACAACCTGTAAAGTTGATTTACAAATCGGAAAACCGACCAACTAATGTGAATCGAGGAAGTATGGATTTCTATACCATTCCAAATGTTCATACTTCTGATAAGAATGATTACTATCGGAACATCTATGATAAAGGACACTTAGCACCGGCAGCAACATTTTCTGATAATATGGAGAATCTAAAAGCTACCTTTTCTTATTTGAATTGTGCTCTTCAAGACCAATATATGAATCGAGGTGAATGGAGATTGTTGGAAGAACAAGAAAGAAGATGGGATGATACTCAGAATCTAATTGTGGAAGTGGAATTGGTATTTGATGAAGGACATTTGGTTTTACCAACTGGAGGACATGTACCATCAGATATGATTAAACACATCTATTTTGTAAAAGATGGAGTTTGGAGGTGTTTTGAATTTGATAATGTGAAACCAATCAAAGGTTGGGAAGAACACGAAGTTAAACATAAGCACTAAAATTTAACGAAAACAAAAAAAATATATATTTATAAACAAATAAAAGAGGATTTATTATGGCACTAACTTATACATGGAAATTAACCGGTTTGAAAAAGCAAACAACCGCAGTTTTCGATGATTTGGTAATTGGAACCCGTTGGAAAGTAACCGGCACCGATGAAGATGGATTTGAGGGTTCATTCGATGGGGCAACTCCATTGGATATTCCTGATGCTGATGAAGCTGGATACATTCCATACGAAGAACTTACCGAAGAACTCGTATTGGGTTGGATTAAACAAACGGTAAGTGGTTCAAACCCAGCAACTAACTATTGGGACCATATCAATGGTAGAATTCTAAAAGCTATTGATGGTAAGAAAAATGTTACCACCGAAATTCAAGAAACTGATTTACCTTGGTCACCAACATCTGGTAGCGCAACTCCATCACCTGATGCACCTGCAACTGAACCAGCACCAACTGATATCTAATATCAATTGATTAAATAAAAACATTAAAAGCTTGGTTATTCCAAGCTTTTTTTGTATATTTGTAGTTACAAACAAAAAGTTATGATAACACCATTTTCGGTTTTAGATACACGAACAAAAGATTGGAAGGGAAGAAAGGAGTGGTGGATAACCACTTATGGTATCCAATCTGAGTTAGGTAGGGAAGATACTGAATCCAGAACGATGTTTTGGGATTCACCTACTAATGTATCCATCTTTGACCCAGTCCTTTGTGAAGTAATGTATGATTGGTTCTCACCCAAAGGTGGGATGGTCTTAGACCCATTCGCTGGAGGTTCCGTTAGAGGAATCGTAGCAGAGGAAATGGGTAGAAAGTATATGGGATTTGATATTAACTTACATCAAGTCCAAGCAAACAAACAACAATCCAAAAAACCACTATGGTGGTGTGAAGATTCATACACCGCATTAGATAAAGTTGCGGATGAATCACATGATTTCATTTTTACTTGCCCACCTTACTATGATTTAGAGGTCTATACGGATGATGTAAATGATATCTCTAATATGAGTGTGGAAGATTTTGATAATCGATACAATAAAATCCTACAAAAATCAGTTAAGAAATTAAAGAACAATCGATTCTTTGCTATTGTGGTATCTGAAGTAAGAGAACCATCCGTAACTGGTAAGTATTCAACGGGTAGGTATAGAGGATTGGTTTCCAAAACTATTGATATGTTGGAAAAGAGCGGATTGGAATTCTATAATGATATGATTCTTTTCAATTCCCAACACCAAGCTTCCAGAGTTGGTAAAACTTACTTTGAGAGAAATCGTAAGATACCATCAGTTCACCAAAATGTTTTGGTCTTTGTCAAAGGGAATCCAGATATTGCTACCGAAGAAATCAAAGGTGGTGAACCGATGTGTAGAGTGAATGGAAAAGAATATCTTTCTTTTAGACATGCGGCTATTGATATTGACCCAAATAAGTTAGTAGCATCTGAAGTAGAGAGAAGATGTCTTTCCACCAAATCCTCTTATAAAGATTGGCAGATTATTGGTAAAGAAACCAAACCAACCATTAAGTATGAAGTAGGTGGAGTTCCATTTGAGAATCCGAAGCAAATTGCAGAATTGATTGGTGGGGATTTTACCGAACAAATAGCAAGAAATATAATTGAATCCAATAATCCAGTATATAGACATTGGAAACGAGCTGAAGGTTGGGATATTACCTACCAAGAAATGATGGATTTGTGGGAATGTAATATAGAATTAGAAAAACCTATAATTAATTGTGAGGGAATTAATTTCTATTCTCTCAAAGATTGTGCTAACCATTTTGGAATATCCACCGAAAGGGTAAGGCAAAAACTGAATGATGATAAACATTCGGATTGGATATATTTGTATAAGTGAAAATAAATTCGTATATTTGTAAAATTAAACTAGATAGATGAAAAAATTAGTAGTATTAGTTCTGTTGGGGTTGAGTACATCGGTATTCTCTCAACAAAGAGATACTATCCCTCAACAACTGAATGAGGTGGTGGTAACTGCAACCCGAAGTGAAATTCAATTGGAAAACTCACCAATCCCAACCGAAGTGATTGGTAAGGATGAGATTGAAAAATTAAACCTCAACACAATGGATGACCTTTTGAAACAAAAAGGTTTCTTTGTAGCACCTCTAAAGAGTGGTGGATTTCAATTAAGAGGTTTATCATCCGAATATGTGTTGGTAATGATTGATGGTGTTCCGGTTGCTGGTAGACAGAGTGGAGCCTTGGATTTATCCAACATCTATTTGGGGAATGTAGAACGAGTAGAGATTGTAAAGGGTTCAATGTCCTCATTGTGGGGTAACCATGCAATTGGTGGTGTGGTAAACATCATTACCAAAAAAGGTGGAGAGAACTCCATAGTTAATAGTGTTCAGTATGGAACGAATAATGATTTGTTAGCTGGAATTACCGCATCTATTGGTAAGAAGAAACTAAAGAATATAACTCAACTCAGTTATGGATTTTCGGATGGATTTGATATTGATGAAACTTTGCCAGGTCAAAATGTATTACCATTCAAACAACTCAATCTAAGTAATAAATTTAGTTATTTGGTGAATCCAAATGATTTACTTTCTTTTTCGGTAAACTACTTAAACAAAGAAAGTAATGGTTCAACCATTACCGAAACCAATACACAAGGGCAGTTAGTACCTGTGGTAGAAGATAATTTATCCCAAAATTTAATCTTAGATTTTACTTATGATGCTTGGTTATCTGAAAAATTCAACTCTCAATTAAAGATTTCCAACTCAAACTTCAATAACTCAAATGAATCTACCTTTAACTATTTTGGACAAGATGTAACTCAGTTGGATGAAAGTAATCAAAACATTTTCCAACCTGAACTTATTAACACTTTCTATTGGAATGGTAACCAACAAACTACCTTTGGTGGTGGATATACAAACCACACTTACAATACTGAAAGATATGGTGGTGATAAATCTCTAAATTCATACTTTGGATATTTCCAACACTATATTAACTTAAAGAAGTTAAATGTAGTAGCTGGTGGTAGATATGATAACTACTCAGATTTCGGAACAAACTTTTCCCCAAAAGTATCGGCAACTTATAATTTAGGGAAATTCAAATTGAGTTCATCGGTTGGTTATGGATTCAGAGTACCTGATTTCAGAACTCTATACATTAACTATGGTGGATACTCACAAGGTTTTTATGTATTAGGTGCATACAACATTGGAGAACAAATTCAATTCTATCAATCACAAAATCAATTACCAGTTGTATTCTACCCACTAAGTGAAATCACACAACTAAGACCCGAAACTTCTATTTCTTATGATTTCGGAGTATCATATAAAATCAATGATAAGAGTAAAGTTGGAATCAATCTATTCCAAACCAATACCACCGATTTGATTGAATCAGTATTAGCTGGGGTGTTTGTGAACCAAACTCTATTGTTTGGATACACTAATATTTCAGAAGCAACATTTAGGGGTATTGAGGTTAGTGAAACCTATCAAACCAAAAACTTCAGATGGGATGCTTCATATCAATACTTAGAAACTCAAGCAAACAAAGCAGATGGAACTGAGTTCTTTTTGGGTGAAAGACCTAAACATTTGGCAAACTTATCCGCAACTTACACTACTAAATCAAAGTATGTAATCAATTTGAATGGTGTGTATAAATCTGAATACTTCTTCAGAGATATCGATAGAAGTGGAACGCAGGATGTGAACGAATTCGTACCTCAACATACTTTACTAAACGGAATTGTGACCAAACAATTTGGTGATTTTGTATTTGGTATTGGTTCTAATAACATATTTAACTTTACGAATAGGGAATATCTGAAGTTTCAGAACGGAAGAACATTCTTTACTAAATTAACATACAAACTATAAAAGCTATATGAAGATATTAGTAACTGGCGGGAACGGCTTTATCGGTTCAAATTTGATTAAACGATTAGTATCTGAAGGACATGAGGTAGTTTCTTTGGATGACCTTTCAACTGGATTGAAAGAGTATGAGATTGACGGATGTAATTATGTGTATGGTGATATTCAAACCCTTTCATATTGGGAAGGTGAATCATTTGATTTATGTTATCACTTAGCAGCTTTAGCAAGAATCCAACCATCCTTTGAGGACCCGATGGAAACTTTTAGAGTAGATACTTTGGGAGTTCAAATCGTTGCAGAGTGGGCAAGATTGAATAAGGTGAAAGTTGTTTATAGTGGTTCATCATCTAAATGGTGTAACCCAGAAACATCACCATACGCAACTTGTAAGAAATTAGGTGAGGATATCTTAAAGATGTATCGAACCGCATATGGTTGTGATTTTGAGATTGCACGATTCTACAATGTTTACGGTCCAAATGAATTGGTAGATGGTAAATGGGCAGCGGTAATTGGAATTTGGAGAAAACAAATCGAAGAAGGTCAACCACTAACCATTATTTCAGATGGTGAACAACGAAGAGATTTCACTTATGTAGAGGATATTTGTGATGCACTTTACAAAATTGGAATGAGTGATAAGAAGCACGAAGATGCTTGGGAGTTGGGAACTGGTATGAACTACTCCATCAATGAAGTATATTCTTTCTTCAAAGAAAGATTTGGAGATAAAGTAGAAAAGATTCACCTACCTGATGTTCCTGGTAATTATCGTAGAACTCTTAGAGAGAACGATGATACTTTGGAACGATTGGATTGGGCACCATCAGATAGATTGAGAGAATACATTCTTTCTTTGTAATATGACTAAAATCATCAATCTATTTGGTGGACCGGGTATTGGTAAATCATCAATTGCCTCTGGTTTAACTTACAAACTCAAAAAGAAACATATTACTTGTGATAATCCATATGAGTTTCCAAAGTTATTAGCGTGGGATGAGAATCACTCAGCAATCAGAGACCAATTGTATGTTTTGGCAAACCAACATAGGGGGATTGTGAAGAGTTACGGAAAGGTGGATTACATTATTTTGGATTCACCTATCCTACTTTCACTAACCTACCGAAACTACTACAAATCAAATGAGTATCCAGCAACTTTATATGGTAAAACATTTGATAATTTGGTATTGGAAACTTTCAATCAGTATGAAAACATCAACATCTTATTGGAAAGAGGTGAGGGTAATCATAACGAAAAGGAGAGATACCAAAGTTTAGATGAATCTAAGGAATTAGATAAAGCTATTGAACTTAGTATGATTAAAAATAATATTCATTACTATGTTGTAAAAGTAGGAAAAAACACAGTCAAAGATATCTTAAAAATACTCAAATGAAAATAGTAGTTACTGGTGGTTGTGGTTTTATTGGTTCATCCTTTGTGAATTACCTACGGAAACGAAAAGGAATAAAATCCGATGATATCTTAGTTGTAGATAAGTTAACTTATGCAGCCAATAGAAATTTAATCGAATCTTCGGTTCCAATTCTAATAAAAGATATTTGTGATGTTACGGCTGAAGATTTAGGTGAGTATGAGTACTTAGTAAACTTTGCAGCTGAATCTCATGTGGATAACTCAATTAAAAATGGATTACCTTTTGTGAAAACCAATGTAGAAGGTACATTCAATCTATTGGAGCTAGCTAGAAAGAATCCTAAGTTAAAGAAGTTCATTCAGATTTCTACAGATGAAGTTTATGGTGATATGGATTCACATCAACTACCATCAGCAACTGAAAATTCAAGATTACACCCATCATCTTATTACTCAGCAACCAAAGCAGCAGCTGACCATTTGGTTTTGGCAGCGAAGAGAACCTATGGATTACCTGTTTTAATTACGAGAACTTGCAACAACTTTGGTGAACATCAACATTCGGAGAAATTCCTACCAACAATCTATCGCTCTATTATGGAAGGTAGACCGATTCCATTGTATGGGGATGGTCAACACAAAAGAGAATGGATTTGGGTTGAAGATAATGTTCGATTGATTGAAACCCTAATGTTCAAAGAAACTGGTATTTGGAATGTGGGTAGTGGTGATGTGTGGAGTAACAAACAAATCATTGAACGAATTGGTGGTATCTTAGGAAAGAAAGTAGATTTCCAATATGTGGATGATAGATTAGGACATGATAGGAGATACACCCTTAATAGCCACAAATTAGAAATGAAAATGAAAACTTATAAACTGACTACTAAAACTTTAGATAAGTTTCTTCAAGAAAGATTTGGATAATTCAGATATTTTTTGTATATTTGATTCAAATATTTCATCTATGGTATCTAAACTAAGAGAAGAGTGGATTAAAGACCCTCAACTAAAACATTGGAATGGTAAAAGTTGTGTTCAAGACAACAAATGTGGATGTTCTGAACCCAAATTGGTGGAACTTTGGGAGCAAGATGATTGTGTTAGGGGTAGAATCGATACGGTAGTTTGTACCAATTGTAACAAAGTTCAATCATTCAAAATTATACGATAATGAAAAACGAAAAGTTTAATTCAGCCAATTGGCAAGGGAGAAGTAAAAAACAAGTTGAATCTAACTACAAAGTAATGGGTTATGGTTTAGCTATCATTTTGTTTATTGGTATTGTTGGAACACTTATATCATTCATTGGTGGTGTATTGGTTTAGGAGAAAATATAGACAAATCCAACGAGTAATCGATTTCCTACCCCTAATTTGGAAAGGGTATGATTTCGATTATCAATACTCAATAGACCTTTTCAAAAAACAATTGGAAAGAACTGCAAATCATTTGGAATCCAATAGGGCATATGGTATGGGTGCTACAAATCGAGCATCAAGAATCAGAACCGCACTCCGATTGATGGATAAAGTTTATGAAGAAGAATATACACATGAGTATATTGATAAAATCAAAGAGTTATATGGTGAGAATGCTTTAGATTGGTGGTTTGAGGATACAGATGATGGGCGTGGTTCTTATCTTAGATATGAGTATGAAAAATGGTATAATTCCGAAGAGATTACTGAAATGCGTAGGAAACTTTTCAAAGAATCAATAGATAAACAAAAGAGAGCACACAAACTCCTTTGGGATTTTGTAGAACATAACATTCAATATTGGTGGGATTAAATTATGGCAAATCTAAATGAATCAGTTCCAGTAGTTGTGGTTCATAAAGGACCAAGAAAAAATTCTAAAATACAATTAGAGATTTTCAGAAATCTGAGAGTAGATGATATTATTGATGCAAATAAAAGAAAACCACCTATTCCACATGAAAACGAAATATTGGATATTGGAGTTGGTGAATCATTTGTAGAAAGGTATAAAAAGAAATATAAGTTATGATAACAGGAGTACAACCAAAACTATTAGTTTCCTTTGATGAAGAAGGAAATATGCAATTAGACCCATTGCAAGCAGAACTATTGGGTTTAGTAGAGAATGAATTCCATTGGAAACTCATCAGAGAACGAGATGGATTATTGAAACAATCCAAAGCAGTGATGTGGATTGAATGGAACGAAGATAGGACATTCAAATCTAAACACGATGAACCAGCAATTGGTAGAAGTTTACTTATGTCTCCATTCACATTTTCATTTACTTGGCAAACCACAACAATTACTGAGATTGTGGAACAACGAGAGGATTATATAAAGTTCAAAACACAAAATTCCAACTACGAATTATTTAAGTTATAATGAAGTATTATCTGATAGTATTATTTTTCCAAATTTCTTTTAACATTTTCAAAGTGTTAGAGATAAAATATACTTTTGAAAATAAGATAAATTCATTAATGCTTAATTCAGTTTGGATTAATTTAGTATCACTTGCATCAGTTTACTTTTCATTGGATAGATTATTTGAAGGTGATTGGTGGGTTATTCCATTTTACATTGGGGGTAGTGTGATTGGAAAGTGGATAGCAATGACTCAAGTGGAAAACATAAGGTATAACATTTATAAACTATTTAAGAAATGAGTAACATAGAAAAACAATATCAAGGTATCCTACGAAAGTTGGTATTATATGGAAAGGAAAAGGGAGATAGAACTGGTACTGGAACTCTATCTTACTTTGGGGAACAAATCAGACACGATATGAGTGAAGGATTTCCTCTATTAACTACAAAGAAAATGGCTATCAAAACTATGATGACTGAATTGAAGTGGTTCTTAAAAGGAGATACTAACATTAAGTATTTGGTAGAGAATGGATGTAACATTTGGAATGGAGATGCTTACAAAAATTACTTAAACGAAACCCAACACGAAGCATCTTATACTCAAGAAGAATTTATCAATCACATAAAGACAGATGATGATTGGGCTAAAGTGTGGGGTGAGTTAGGTCCTATCTATGGTAATCAAT
>OCVQ010000252.1_pt1 | contig 48880 bp, 15 predicted proteins | sample 1539061 | NCBI WGS metagenome assembly OCVQ01 (sample SAMEA3355526, study PRJEB22509) | marine metagenome | biome: marine; feature: river plume; material: water | place: USA | collected 2010-08-08 | depth 0.5 m | reverse complement strand
TGGTGGCGGTGGTGGTGGTGGCGGTGGCGGTGGTGGTGGGCCACCTGGTGGAGTAGTATAAGCATCTGTTGATAAGCCAATTCTAAAACTTGCCCAATTACTTACTTTAGTACTATCATTGCTCCAAACTACTCTATACTGTCCGGTAGCATTAACCGTAAAACTTATAGGCATGCCAATCATGTTATTTCTTGCATTTTGCAATTGTTTATAATTTCTTTCCTGTGGTTCGTACTCAGCCGCAATCCTAAAGGTTAGCCCGTTGGTTGAAAAAATGGGAGGATTTGTATCGCCATTATGTGTAAGATTAATATTTCGTGTTTGAATGGCCCATCCAGGGTCGAACGGTGCATTACTTGCCCAAGTTTCAGGAACAAATGTTGCACCGGGTCTGCCATATGGTGGTGACCATGCGCCATCGTTGTATGTTCCGTCTAAATTTAATATTAGTTGAGCTCTTGAGAACGGCCCAACCAGATTAATTGTGCTATCTTCAGTCCATACATCAAATTTGTCGACGCCAGTGATAGAAGGTATAGTGAGTGCAATATCTGTGTTTTTACCTATAACAGTAAAGTGGCCGAATAAAGTACCATTGGGTTTATACACAGAGACGTTGGCTACTTGATCTTCGTAATTATTTGGGTATGCAGGCACATCAACACGTATATCCTGTCTATAATATTTTGATGCGGCATCCCATACAAGATTAAAACTGCCGCTTATGTTTCCTGTTAACGTAGGATACGTCCATGTCCAGCCGTTTCTCTCAGCAGTAGTAACATTACTTGCATATACTCCAATTCCTGCAGGAGTAGTTTCGCCTTCGTCTACTATTACTTTTTTAAATGTATTGCCATACGAAGCCGACTCATTTGCAATTGTTACTGTCTTTGACTGAGTTCTATCTGTAAAATCAGCCGGTGCAGTAATATTGCATGTAACTGAACGAGAGGTATTTAATTTTCTATCAAATCCAGTTTTATATGATACTGTATACGTGTCACCATCTTTTGCTGATGCGGCTGTCTCAAATCGTTTTGTTGTTAGGGTATTATTCACAACACCGTCAATCTCTTCTGTGAATTTATAACTGAATGTTTTTTTACCTACATTAGCACCTAACAATGTTACAGTCATAGTAACTGTACGACCCTCTGTTGTATTATTAGAACTTATTGCATACGTAGGTGGCGGTGGAACAAAGGCTCTTACTGCCACAGATCCTTTTGCCCAATTACTTATTGCTTGTCCATCTGTTAAACGATAATTAAAATCTAATGTATGGGCCGCAGTGTCTGAAGATTTAGGACTTACAGTGAGGTTGTTACCATTCAAAGAAAGATAAGAAATTTGTTGCCAATGTTTTACATTGTCTACTGATAACGTGTCACCGTCCTCGTCGGTGCCGTATGCTGTTAAATTAATTGTGATAGGTGTATTATAATCTGTTTTCTTAGTAAAGTTGTTTGCTATAGGAGGCACATTAGCCGCTATTAATGTTCCTGACACTGTACCGTTGGCACTCACAGAACCACAACTGTTTTTAATTCTGTATGATAGATTAATTGCGCCTGTATCACCTATGCCGCTAAAAGAAAATCCGTTTAATTGTCCTATGCCGTTATTAGTAAGATCAAAAACTTCAAACGTGTAATTGTTTACACTGGCGGAGTTAGAAGCACTATCAAGTAAAAGTGTTTCTAAGTCTATTGAGGTATTATTTAAGATTGTTCCTAAGTTAACACCTGCAACGTTCACCTGTGGACATGCTTCAGCAACTGTGGATACTGTTAATATAGCCTGACGTTTCGCGCCGGCGCTGTCTTGGATTTCAATATAGTATCTACTTTGGGTGCCATTTGCAACACTGGAGGCATTTATATCAACCGTTGTGTTGTTATTTAATGATACTGTTGCACCATTATTACCACTAAGTGCTGTAATTTTACTAATTGCTAATGGACTACCTTCGAAGTCACTCATGTTCATTATGTTGGACAATTCTATTGTGTTAGTAGCATACTCTTCAATGAATATACTTGCGTTGTCGATAAATGGTGCAACGTTAGTTTTCTTAACTATTATTGTTGCAGTATTCAGATCACTGATTGCACCCTGTGAGTCTTTAACTCTGTATTGAAATGATGTTGTTCCTGCATAACCTTTGTTAAATGTCATACCAAGTTTTGTGCCATTTAATCTTAAGCCAAATCCCTCAGCAACACCTGTTATACTTTGAGGTAAACTTGCTTCATCAATTATTAAAGAATCACTGTTTACATCAAACGAATTACGTAACAAACTAAAGTTACGTTCAACTACATTTATTGCAGGATCTGGTGGTGACCAATTTATTGTAACATTATATCCGCCATTTACTGGTGCAGTATTACCTGGTGTCCAAGTAATAGAAGAAGTTTTAACGCACGGACCTCCGGGACGAGTGCTGTTATCAGTTATATCTACATACATAACTTGTGGCTCTCTTTCATCTGTGCCAGCCATATTTAATGTTATTTCTGTTCCTGTTTGTAAAACAGTTCCAACACCGAGATAACCGATACTTGCTATTGAAATTGTTTCACCATCGGGGTCGCTAACAATATCTGCCATGTCGATAGTTTTAGTACCGTTTACTGGTAATGCAACTTTGATATTCTGTGATTCAGGGCATTGATTATCGTTTTGAATAAATGTGCGTACTAATGATAATTGATGACCAGGGGTGGTGTTTGTATGAATCTTTGTCTCGGCTACACCTGCTACATCATATGTGGCTTTAGCAACTACTTTTATTCTAAAATAGTAATTATTCCACCAAGGATTAGGTGTTTTAGATGTATCATAAGCAAAATTATTCATGCTAAATCGTGTTGAGAATTTATAACTGTGAGTAGGCTGACTGTTGTCCATTCCTACAGAAGGGCTATTACTTCCATTTTTAGTACCGTAAATGCCGTATTCGAAAAACGTAGGACCTGGCCAAGCATTATCTGTAAATGTTCCCGGTTTACCTATACTTGCTTCTTTCATGTCTACCCAAGTTAAATTATTTTGGCTATATTGAAACGTTACATCTACAGTGGGCAATGTTATGAATGGTCTACCAAAATTTGTGCCGTTTACAAATTCAGTATCTACTTGTGCTATTTCAAAATGAAAGGCACCGGAAGTATCTTGTTTTGTAGTACTCTCGTAATCTACTACTTGTAATTTTGCCGGACTTGCACTAACTCCATTAATGAAAACGTGCGGGTCGTCAAGTTCAAACTCACTCACACTAAATGTAAATTGATGACTTGTAAAACTTGTAACAACTGGTAATATTGGTCCTGGGCTTGTTGCACTATGTGGATCTTGATCGCTGGGTGCATAGGCTGTATGGCGAATTTCTACTTTGTATGTGCCTGCGTTTGCATCTGTAGGCGCTAATGTGATTAATTCGTTATTGGTATAACCTATATCAGTCCAGGTTGAACCTGACAGTTTGAACCAAGTTATTTCTGTTCCAAATTGTGTAGGCTTTGGTCTAAATGTTGGATAAGTGGGTAATTGTATTGATACACCTGTAGAAACTTGTACATTAGTTGAGTTATAAAAACCTCGATACGAGGATTGTAAAGATTTTAAACTTATAGTTGCTGTTGAATATTCTTCTGGCGGTACTTTGCTTGTCCCCAAAAAATCTGTCATGTACAAATTATTTGTAGGCAGTTGAATTAAATTGCCGTCAAAATCAACTACTTCCAATCCTTTGTACGAGGCTAATTTAAGGCCTAAGCCAAACTCAGCGTCTATGTCAGTTAGACTGATCGGCGTGGAAGTTTGTAATGCCATTAGTCTTTACCTAATTGTTTTTTTAAATCGTTAACTTCTGTTCTTAATTCTTTTACGGCTTCTACCAGCAGTCCAACCATGTTGCCATAAGCAAGGCTTAACATGCCGTTGTCATCTTCGTGTACCGCTTCAGGTAAAACTTTTTGTACTTGTTGTGCTAAACAACCTGTTTGTGTTGCTTCAATATCTATACGATCATATGTTACACCATCAATTTGATCTACCTTGTCTAAAGGATTTGATATAACTGAAATATTTGTTTTTAATCTTTCATCTGATGAGGCTACAACATCGCCTGTAGCACTAAAAACACCGGTTGTGCTCATGGTAAACTTGTTGTTAATAGTACTTGGACCACTTCTAAATGCAAAACCTATGTTACTGTTAAATACTATTTCATTTGTTTGATTAGGGAATTCTAATCCAGCATTAACATTTATTCTCTGAGAAAAATCATTTACTCCAGCAAAAGTATTAGCAATATCTCTACGTGCAAACTTGCTTGAATCTATCCCGTCTAATGTGTCTGCATCAACATTGTTGTCTAAACTAATAACACCTGTTGAGTTGTCGTATAAGATTGGTGAACTTGCACTAATTAAACCTCTAACTTGGCCATCTGTTCTTTCAGTGAAACTAATTCCACCAGTTCCACTATCATATGAAATAGAACCACTTGCACTGATTGTGCCTCTGATTTCACTTTCACTTGGTCCAGTGTGAGTGAATACACCAGTTCCACTATTATAACTTAAATTGCCAAATCCAGAAGATGTTGCACTGACGTTACCTCTTACTCTTGCACGGGTAAAGTATAAATTATTGCCTTCGGTTATATCTGTTGTGCTAAATTGATTTATGTCTACTTCAATATTATTTGCGTTTACAAGTATGCCAGTTCCTTGACCAACATCCATTGTGATAACTTTACGTGACACTGCTCCACCAGGTCCAAATGCATGGGCTGAATCTGATATTGAACTTAAACCATTTCCGGCCGCAACATCAAAAATATCACTTGCTGGCTCTTGAAAGAACATTGCGCCACTGCCATCTGAGTACATAACTTGTCCAGTTGTGCCTGCTGATGTTGGTAATTGATAACCATCTACTGTTAAAGTAGTTGTGTTAATATTATCTGCATATATGTTATCAACTCTTTCAGAGGTAGAACCAATTTCAAATGTTCCGCCTAAATTTAAACTTGTATTAATTGTTAGATTATCAAAGTAACCTGCATTAAAAGGTTCTGCAACAGATCCTGCATCAACAGTACTGCCTGCTTTAATTTGTATACTACCAGTTGTGCCATCGCCTACAAAAAAGTTTGTACCGTGTATATCGGCAAAGTTAGAACTGCTTGAACCTAAGTCATATGTATTGCTTGTGGCTGGAACACTGTCAGCACTGTCATAAAATACTTGACTTGCTGATATGTTTGCTTGATCTAAACCATATGAACCGAGGTTAAGTGCATAAGATGTATTTGCTCTATCGGATACATTTGCAACTTCAACTCTTGTTTTGTTATCTCGTCTATAGTTTGCACCTGGAACAATTGTTGTTCCAATACTTGTTGCATTATTTAATTCTGTATAGTAATTCCACTGGAAGCCTTGTGTTGTACTTAATGTATCTGCAACTGTGAACTCTGGATGATTACTGAATATAGCAATAATTGTTTCTGAATCAGGCGTATGCGTTGTTCCGTTTACTTCTACTAATGCTAACACAGCCTTTGTTAATGCTGTAGGCGATGTTGTATCTTTTAAGAAAATTGTTCGCAGTTTACTACCGTATAAAGAACTTACATCTGTCTCTGATGAATAATCATCGCTAACTTCTCCGGGCATGTTAGTTCTTAAATAATTGTTACCATCATGTATAAACAATTGACCAATGTTTTTATTATAATACATTGTGCCTTCTATGTTTTGTGCATTTGTGTTTGCAGGAACAGTTGTTTCTGAGATCAGAGGACTGATAGGTTGCCACGAGTTTGTAGCACTTCTAAATACTCTCATTCTAAATTCTGATCTGTCAAACCATAATTGACCATCTGTGGGTCTCAATGGAGCATTAGAACTTGAAAAGTTATCTAATAAATCTATTTGGGTTTTTGCAATTTTTTCACCGTAATTCTCATAATTACGTCCGACAAGCTCAATTGAAAAATCTTGGTTTACGCCACCGTCAGGTATAACTATTTGTTGTCCGTTGCTGTTGTCTATTACGTATGGCACTGTTTATTCCTCTTAACTTAGTTGTACACGAACAGTATAAATCACTTCGATGATTCTATTTGCACTTTTTTGCACAGGGTGAAATATCACGTGTGTTAACATAGTGCTGGTATTAATTTTTTCTTCTTCAGTTGCTAACGTGTCGTCTGTTGGATAACTGAATAATGCAAGTTCATCAAATATATAATCGCCTTCGTTAGTTGTGCTACTGTCAAACACGTCTTGGTCGCCTGGCTCTCCGTAATTTAATGTGCAAGTAATTTTTATATCAGTGTAGCTCACACCGTTTATAATTTGAACATTGTTATTTGCAGTGTCAGTGTTAGAACTGTGACTGCTTACTGGTTTCCAGTATGTTCTGCTGTATAAGTTTGCACCTGATTCATATGCTTCTGTTACTCGAGGAGTTTTATATGCAACCTTACCTGCTGTGTCAACACTGGTTGCACCATTACCAAAGGACATAAAATGAATAAATGCATCTGCATTGTTGTTTAATGCTTGACCAACAATATAAGCCATGTTACCATAATGAATTGCATTACGTTTGTTTACAATTTCTTGGCCTGTTTCTTTGTCACGAATAACAATGTGTCCTGATACATTCAGTCCCATATTGTCATCTGGTTTTTCTACATTTTTCATATCATTATTCTCTTTGTTTTTTTCCTCGCTCATGCTGTTATTTATCACCTTTTTAAATACTTAGTTTATATTATAGTTCGTGTAAGAATCTCATAATACTTGATGCTGATGTAAAGTCTGCATTGGCTCTATCTGCTAAACTTAATGCACTATCGCTTAATTGTACTGCTTTATCCCACGCATCTTCTACATCTGTTGCATAATCATATGAACTTACTTGTACATTTGCTGAATCTACAAACAAATTAGTAACATCTAAGTTACCTGCTGTTCCGTATGCAAAACTGCTTGTTATTGATATTACACTGCCGTTTATTGCAGAAACTCTCACAACATCATTGTAACTACCGTCAGTTACATTTGTAATTCTAATACCTTCGTTAACTTCGAGACTTAATGCACTTGATAGTGTCACGTCAGCAGTTGTATTTGTAACGTTACTAACAGTTGCAAAAGCATTACTAATAGTTAAATCACTTCCTGATATTTCATCCCACGCCTTAGTTGGAGTCCACACATCATCTGCTGTGCCTAAAACACCGTCAGGGCCAACACCACTAAATACTGCTTGATCCCATGAAGTAGGCGTCGAGTACACTGCACCTAAGTCTAACCATATGTTTCCTTGTGGATTCAAATTATCAAATTGGTCAACATCTTCTGCACTGTAAACCTCTGCACCAATAAGGTGAGCTTCGATACTTGTACCTTCTGCTCCACGTACTAATGCACTTAATTCATTACCATTCTTTTTACCGTAGTACACTAATTCGTGTCCTACCCAAACTTTGCCAGGTGCTATAGTTGTTACTTGCGGTAAGAAACTTGCATCTTCCATTGTTATACTGCTGGCAAATGTGTCAAGTGCTTTAGTCAATGTACTACTTGTTCTATCAATAATACGTGTATGACTTACATCACCAAACAAGTTCATGTGCGTTCTGTACGTAACTGGTCTTGCACTTGGAGATACTTTTGCATTACTTACATCACCGTTTGCATGTGAGTGCGTAGTAACTGTAAATATAACACTCTCTAAAGGATCAATTAGTGCAAGTTCTTCTGGTCTCTCTTCACCATATAATACTCTTTGGAATGTTACTCCGTCAAATCCTTCGTAACTGTCGTTGTTTCTACGCAACGTTACATTTCCTTGTTTCACAGTGTCAAATACACCCTCATAACTAACAAGTTGTGTTACACTATCCCATTCAACATCACCGGTACCAACAGTTTGGATGCCGCCATATGAGTCATCAGTTGTTACTACTGTGTCTTTGGTAGTATTTTCGTCCCACGGTATTGTGTCAAATCCAAAGTCTGATTGTACCTTGCTTAAATAATCAGTGTCTGCTAAGGCAGTTGCAAATACTTTACCATCAAGTAATTCACCGTTAAAGTTACCACCTGACTTGTCTTTTACTAATGCAATAGTTCTATCAAGTGCTCCAGCAGTTACCATGGCAGTTATTACAGATGCATTACCTACAATACTTGCATTCGAACTTGCCGTTACATCATTGTGATGAGTATTTATTTCTGCAACAAACAGTGCTTGTACAGCCTGATCAAATTTAAATATTCTATCAGTTGCTGAAATATCTGTATTTGCTGACACTTCTAATTTTGTCATTTGTGTTAACATTGCAATGTTTTCACCAATACTATTATCTTCTGGTGTTGTTGTAGGATTCCAATTATACTTTGTTAGTTTCCAGTTAGTTCTATCAAACACAATCTTAGTGTTTCCTTTACGTATTGGATCCTGTGTTTTATTACTGATACTGTAGTAATTTTTATACTGTGGGTCATTTGCTAATATGTCAGCATCTGCTTGTAAGAAGTCATCAAGTATTCTCACTGTGCCAGTTACAGCATCAACATATGGTGCTTTATCAAAATCACTAATTGTTTGCGAACCTATACTTTCAATAGGTGTACGTTTACCATCTTTGTACTCACGTATTTTACTACTGAAAGGCTTAACCTCATTCATATAGTCGAGTACTTTCTGGAAGTTATCTGGTCTAAATCCTGTGAATTGTATTAAGTCATCTTCTTCTTTTTCAATGTACAAATAAGAAGTTTTGAATGCCCAGTTTAATTGTTGCTGTTCAATGTATGCATACTTCAGCATTTCAAAGAATAACTCGTTCCAGTATTCAGTGTTCACAAACACATTATCTTTAAGTGCTGTGAGTAACAATCTTAATTCATTTGCCAGTGTACTGTTTTGTTCATCAGTGTAAGTTGTTGGCTTTAATCTAATAGTGTCGTTAATACTTGCAATTAGTTTAAAGTCTGCTTTGCTTGCCTGATATATCCACAATTGCGAAGCAGTTTCTTTTTTGGCTTTTACTTGTACTACAGTGCCATCTGTGATATTGTTTAATCGTTTAAGTTCGGATACACTGCTAACATTAAACACAGGCTTATAACTTTGATTATATCTTATTTCTTGATTAGTAATAGGATCTATTCTATCCACTGCATACCATGTGGTATTTTCTATGTATGTTCTGGTAGCAGGCAGTGTGTTATCCCAATTATTAAATTGTGTGCTTAATTTTAATTTAGCCAATGTATTGTTTAATACATTTACCATAACTCTACGTGCTTCAGTAATATCTTTAAACATTGTCTGTCTTGGACGGAATGCAATACCATATCTTTCAATTTCACTTAATCTTATATCAGGTACACTTTGCCCAATTGCATTCTCACCTGATAAACTATCAATCAGTTTATCTGTGATATGCTCTGGTATGTGGCTATTGTTATCGCCTTGTCTTAACAGTTTCCATGCTTTGTGATTTATGCTTGACGGCAATACATTTCTACTAAAGTTAATTTGTAGATTGTTTTCTACATCCATTGTTTGATCAATGTTTGTTAGTGCTAAACTTTCATCGCTTATGAAACTGATTAAGTTTAGTCCGTAACCGCGTGGATTAGAAATATATTTTGCAAGTGTTTCAGTAGATATTGTTCTTCCAGTTAAGTTTGTAACTCTTTGATCTACTGTATTTCTATTTTGTATCCAGTAGTAATAATACAATTTGTATTCACCTGTGACTGGATCTTGTCTACGCTCTGTGACAAATCTATCACTCCAACGTGGACTTCCTGCACCCTGCCAATTTTCTGGTTTTGCAATACTTTCTACCCACTCACAAATTGTAACTGAACTACCCGGGAATGCCTTACCCCAATTTTCTGCACGTTCTTTGTTTGTGCCTTGCTCGTACCATTCGTAACGTATTGTGCTGGTATCCCACCACACTTTACCAACCATGCTGTGTCCAAACATTGTTCTTGCATTGTTATAACTCACAGGATCTACTTCTGTGATATAATCTAATTCGTTACTAACAATAGAAGGTACTACACCTTTGAACGGATCCCATTTGTACAAGTCTTTTATATCGTTGCCTGTTTCAGGATTATAAACTATTGCATTATTAATACTGTTAACATCAACTAAATTTTCTTGTTGTGCTTTTACCACACCGCTTTCTAAATATGCCCATTTGCCTGTGTCTTGATAATTGTCAATCCACACATTGGCTTCTAACTCATTGCCTACTTCGCCTAATGTTGCGTCTATTTGTTCTTGCTGTACAGGATTATTATCATTAAATCTTTTACTGTCAAACACAAGAACGTTAGTTTGTTCCGATGACACTGATTGCGGCAATGATATATTTTGGCCAAACACTGTGGTAATATCATACTCGTACAACTCTCTGAGTGTGGTTATTCTACCTGGGCCAAATAAACTGTTGTTGTCATTTAGAGGTATAGTAGCAAAATCTGGATCCGGGGATCTCGGTGTGCTAATTTTTTGCGGGTTCATATATCGAGTAAGCAGTCTGTCACGTGGTCCGCCTCCAGGTGGATCACCTGGCCTATCACCGCCGCCACTATCATCGTCATCACCCTCTGGATCGAATACCAGTGGATCACCGTCTGTTGGGTTTTCGAAGGTGGTATCACCATTTAATAGGTCCCACGGTATAGCACCAACGTCTGTTACACATGCTAATACCATAACACCGTAATTATTTGGTATATCTTCTACATTGCCTTCAAATCCTGGTGGCGGATTCTCTGCTGTGAATATACCCAACGCACCACTGTCAATAATTGATTGTGTTGCTTCTTGCTGTTGGTCTGGTGTTAATGATGATAAATCTTCGTTATTGTTTTCTAATTCTGCTTCTATACACAGCGATGCCACATTGTAGTCACCTTCTGGAATACCAACTTTTGCTAATAGTCCTGGCATTGGTGATGAGATGCCAATACCTGGTAATTCTGTAACAAGATCTACAGTTCCGACCTCGCCTATTAAAGTAGGATCAAATCTAATATCTTCTGGTCTATACCCTGCGCCTGCTAAACCATCATTTAATGCCTGTGCAATAAATTCAGGTACATTTAATTCTGTAATTAAATCTGGCAAGCCAAGTGTTTCTTGTGCTCTGCCCTGTTCTGTACATGCTGGTACATCTTGTGCTGTTAAGAATACTTTAGCACCAGTACCACCTGGTACTGTTATAGGTTCAATGTATCTACCAAATGTTTGTGAATTGCCTGTGTTTTCAGTATCTATTGCAAACTGTTTATTAAGCAGTACACCGAGAGCCTCTGCCCGTTTTGCCAATGCATTAGCACCGCTTGAACCCTGGAATTCTGCATTACTTGGGTCAATTCCTTCATAATTCACTATTACGTATGTTTCTGGATCGTATGCACCTGGTGAACCTAAGTAATATTGATACTGTGATCCATCCCAATAAAATTCTGGGTATGGTTGCCAATCAGGATGTTTTCTGTCTTCATTAAATCCAGATGTGCTTGTAGTAGTACTGAATGGAGAAACTCCATATTCAGGATGGCCCGGGCCATATAAAATATTATTTCTAAATGGATCTCCCACACCTAACAATGCTTTACGTATACTGTCAGTGATTATAGCATCACCGTCGGTACCAGTTGCTTTATACCCTAATGTTCCTGTAGGAGCATGGTCGTATTCTAATGGTAAACCATATGTTAAGTCTGCTGGGAATATTTCATACAAACCTCTGTCAATAATTTTTAAGGTTGTAATAGCACCTGTGGCATCAACGCCTGTTACAATAAACTTAGCAACTCTTAATGGTCCGCCAAGTCCTTCGTAGCCATCAGCCAAACCGCCTCTGTCATTTATTCCAATTTTTGCACTTAATAAAGGTGTTCTTTTGCCCATTCCTGGATTAGGTATTTGTTCGAGTGATGCTCTACTACTATCTGACGCCAGTGTTGCTAAGTGCCAAGGTTTCTTAACTCTCAGTTCTACCGTTGCTGTAGTGAACAATGATGCTATTGCTGATACACTTGTTAATCTACTATCGTGTACTACAAACGTTTTATTTACTGTGTCAATAACTTTATCAGCATCTGCAAGTGCGGTACCTTGAAGTTTTTCAACATCTGCAGGTATATAAAACTTCTGTGTTTTTCCTGCCCAGTTAAATTCAACATAAGTATCTTCTTGCAACCATCCTGTATTTAATGAAGTTGAGGCATAGTTAACTCTCATCATGCCAGGTTTAGTGCTGTCAAATGTGAAAAGAGATGTTTGTATGTCTACGTTTGAACTTTCTCCAAACACAACTGGTCCAGTTGTTCTATAATATAATTGATCAATTGAGACTTGCTGAGTTGGATTTCCGTTTATATCGAGTCCAACTGATTGCCTGTTAAGTTTAATCACTGTGTCCCCGGCAACTTCTCTGTATGCAGGAAACTGTGAATCTATTTCAGGAACATTTGTAAATACTTGCGGACTTCTATCGTATATGGTAACAGTAGGAGGATTTTCTACATCGTATCCTGCTCCACCGTTTGCTAATGTTATTTCTGCTATGCCACCGTTCTCATCTAATGATAACACTGTAGCCGCGGCACCAATGCCTGTGCTATCTTGGTTAGGATTATTTTCATTGAATATAACTTGTAAGTTTGCTGGGTTAGTAAATCCTGCTCCTGCATTTTCTATACAAATTTTAGTTACTGGTGCTTTTGTATTTGTTACTGGTGTACCGCCAACTAAACGTAATCTATCGCCTACTCTATAGTCACTACCGCCTACAGAGTAAACAGAAATATTTGATGTTGTGTCAGTTACTACTGGTAACAACACATTCTTTTCTGCAGTTTTGCTTAAACCATTTACTGCTACATCATCAAAATTGTAAACAAAATTTGTAGTTGGATTACCGTCGCTATCAAGTTGTGGTTTTAGATCATTGTACTCATCATATATCACAGTAGGTATAGAGAATCTTTCCACGTTTGTTCTAATTGTAGAAAGTTGACCATTTTTATTTGCAGATGTTAACTGTGTTAATCGTTCCTTGTTAGATAAGTTATGTGGTATAATAGTAGCATTATTGGCAACAGACTTTGTTACATTAACATTACGTTGCTGTTCAAAACCTCTGTTTACATGGAAGTCACCAACTTGTTTAAACTTGCCTGCGCCACAACCGTTAGCAACTGTAATGCCATTAGAACTACAACTCTTAATTATAAGATCACCTAATCCGCCTGCACCTGGTGTGAGGTCTGCCGTTAATCCGTTATCTGCACAATTAATTTGTGATTTTATATCTTGTGGATCGTTTCCTCTGATAATAACTTTTCTACTGTTAAGGAATAGTTCTGTACCGTCCTGTATATCCATTAATTTGTTTGCTGGTATTTTAAACTGCGGAGTAGGTTTTCTCAACGTTGCTCTTGCAGTAGGACCTGCTGGTACAAGTCTACCTGTTGGACTAATAATCTTAGGTGTAATATCAATCATTGCTTCACTTGGGTATCTGATATTTTGACTGTCAAATGATGCATATTGTTCTGGGACAAGCATTTCTGTAAATTCATCAGATGCAATTTGCGAAACTGCACTTGAATTAATTGCTGTTGACAATGCTGGTTCGTCAAATGCTGGTGGATTAAATACCACTGTGTCGCCGCCATTAATACCTGGAGATCTAACTGCTGGCGAAACTGCGTCACCGCTTACAAACGGTGCACCTGATTGCATTACGCCAATTATGTCTCCCGGTGTGCCTCCTGTATTTGGCACTGACGACATTCCGCCAGCGGCTTGTCCTCTAACAATTTGTTGACCATTATACAAACCACCTACTAAACCTGCTGGTGCTGTACTACCTAATGCGTCCTGTGGACCAGCACTGGTATTAGGTATTTGCTTGTTTACAACATTGCTAACTTTTTGTCCGTTAACATAAATTGTACTGCCAACTTTAACAGGATTGTAGTCTACGTATCTTGTGGTTTTATTCAATCCGTCTAAGTTTTGTAAATTCTTTGCCCATGGTTGTTCAGTTACTGTACTACTCTGTAATGCTCTTGATTTCTGTGGTCTTACAGTTAATTTCTTTGCAAGAGGCACAACAAATCCACCGCTCACACGTTGATGTGTAGCACTTACATATCTATTAGGGTCTATGTTATCAGTAAATCCAAACTTTGCAGGATTAACAATTTTCTTCTTCTCTTGTATTTTAAACGAGGAAGGCATAAAGTTATAGCCTGTCATTGGTAATTGACCTGGAGTCACACTATTACCAATGCTGTAAATATGCATATCACTAAATGGCATTTTAGGATAATCGACTACAAATCGATTGCCAAAGTCTTCCATCATTTGTAACTGATTGAAAGGAGTATCTGCAGGTAGACCCGGTGCTGGATTCCATATTGGAGTATCATCTCCGCCACCTGGCATATTGTTGCCGCCTCTACATATGGCATTTGTATTGTTACTTACACCAGGAGGGCATACTCCTTGTTGAGCCCAGCATCTAAGTTCTGTTACATTCCATTTAGAACCTGAACTACCGCCAAATGTTAAACCGCTTTTAGTCCTGTGGTATTCGTCAACGGTCGTGTTCATACATGCAAAGAAGCCACTTATTTGTGGTTCTGATGCCCAACCCCATAAGTTATAATAGTAACTTAGCAATTGGCCTTGTTCGTAATTTTCTACATTTGCATTTGTGTTGCCTTCGCCATCTACACCATCACTGACATTATTTGGTGGATTTTGTCCGCCTTCGTTTCCTATACCTGGATCAGTAGTACCACCGCCTGTGGTTCCTGTGGCTGAACCTGGATCAGGTGATTCGTTTTGACATACTCTTCCGCTGAACGAGATTGCACCAGATGCCGTTAGTGCGCCTGCTGAGTCAGTTAGTCGCACATCATATGCTAATTTAAAATATCCTGGGCCTTCGTGGTTACCAACAATACATCGTGTAAAGTAATATGCACCTGCTTCGAGATACACATAAGAATCTGATTTTTGCATTAATGTTTTTTGATCCCAGCCGTTAGTTCTCCAACCGGTACGCATTAAGTTATTACCTCTGTGGTAATTTTTACTTATATTATAATCGTTTTCAAGTAAATAACTTCCGTTTACACTTCCTTTGTAACCGTCTTCTATAAAATATTCATCATTACTTAAATCATCTTTACCAATTCGCAATTTGTCAGTTCTGTAATTGTTTGGTATTTTTAATTCTTCTTTGTCAGCATTGGTAGCCGGACTACTTGATATCCATAACCACATTCCATCGTCACATAGTCCTTTAAATGTGTACACACCAGTTTGCGGTGCTCGGAAGTAACCTTTATATTCATGTGTAGAATTTTTACCAATAGATCCACTGGCAAAGTACCTAACTGTGCGATTACTTTGTAGTATGTTAGTAGAGTATCCACCCCACTTTTGTACTTCGGTACTGTGTTCTCTTCTACTTGCCATGTAAGTAGGATAATCTGCTTTTGCATACTGAGTGTAGCCTTTGTTTAGTGCAACACCTGTTGGTCCTTTCTTTGGCAGAGGATTATACGGATAGTATATGTTATCTACTGAAGGATGTTTTTTACCACCAGCGGAGTAACCATTAAAAGGTACATCTTCGTTACCTGCATGGTGTTGTCCAAAATAACCATAACCATTTCTACCTTTCCATGATCTCATTACGGCGCCATTTGCATACGCTCTACTTGTGCCTATGCATTCTGGGCCTTCTTCTGGTGGATTAATTGGGCCATTAAATGTATCATTGAAATCTGTGATATACTCTACAATTGTTTGGAAACCTACATTGTCACCGAGATCCGATGCATCTCTGGATAAACGCACAAACACTGTTACATATTGACCATCTTCACATGACAGTTTTTGTTCTATAAATCCAACACCTTTAACTGCTGTATCTGGGTGGTTATTTAGTGTATGAACCGCAATATCAAACGAGTTATCTGCTTCGGCTTGATATGCATACGTGTCCATTGCTATGTGGTTTGTGTCTACTTGTATTTCTGAACTTGCTGAGGTAGAGCCAACATCAAAGATTTGGTCTGATCCAATAAAATCTTTACCTGGTTCTATAATAGTATCAACTATAGATGAGTGTAGTGCAAGATTAGTAAATTGATCTGCATCTGCATTCTGAATAAATTTTGTTGTTTGGCCGCCGCCCTTAATAGGTGTCATAGGATCGACACCATATTGATTAATCTGTGAACCGTTATTAAAGAAATCGTTACCGCTACTAATAGTAGACCTTCTAATTATAGTACTTGGGTTTGCAAAGTATTCCTTTATTACTTCAGTTTTATTTGCTTTTGCTTCTGCTGTATCACCAATCTCAAAATCAAACTCCATACCACTTTGTACAATAAACACACTACCGGAATTATATAAGTCTTGCGATGCTAAGAAGTTAAACAACACACGGAATGTATGTCCTGTATTAGTAACATTTTCAGCAGGGTCATTATAAATCTTGAATGTTTTTGCCCATATCTTAGATGATATATCTGGATTGTCTGCTGAGTTTTGATTATAGTCGAACTCTGCATCACCTGTTATACCATTTAATGCAACTGGCATATTATATGTAAACCATTCTTCTGATGTATTATCTAATAGCACCTGCTTATGCGAAGGTGTAGTATTACGCACACAACTATCCGATGAGTTATTATCTGGTGTGGTATCAGGAGCCGCTATTACTTCACATGGGCCTACAAGGCCTTCAAGTATAGCACCTGTCATAATAGGTCCTGCTTCAGTGGCAGGAACTTTGTCTAACCCTTTTGTAGTGTCTAACAATCCATTAAACATATTTATTGGATTGGATTTTGTTGATCTTGTTGATGTAGCGAGATCTATATTTTTGCCTACTCGTGGAATTGATTCGTTGGCGTCACCTGTGCTACCTGCTACAACCGGTGTTGGATCAAAAATGTTCCAAATATCGTCTTCGCTCGTTCCTGTAAATGCAGGCATCACATCGTCGACTCGTAAGTTATTCCATTCCTTACCGCCCCATCCTGTGTCTGGTATAATTCTTCTTGTTTGAGCTGTGGCTGGTAATTCTGATAATCTAATATACTTAACTCTTGTTACTGTACCCTCATAATTTTTATATACTGCTTTAGGGTAAGTAGCGCCTGTTAAATCATTACTTAAATTACGTCTGTTATAACCCACTAACTGATTTTCATAAGTATGTGGTTCAGTCCAGAAACAAGCAACAAATACTTCTTCGGGTCTAAATTTAGTATTAACAATGTTTTCATCATTTGTAGATGCATAATTATCTGAAGGTACATAACTGTATGCTACAACACCCTCTTCGCCTTGTTGATCAACATCAACAGGGTTACCTAAATTATCTAAATAGAATGTATTTTCATAATTTTTAAATTCGGGTATTATTTCAAAATTCTTACTGTACAAGAATCTTGGCATTGGTCTATCCCAACGTAATCTTCTTTCTACAGGATAATGACTTGACAAATGAACATCATCTGCTGTATAATATCCTCTGCCGTAACCTACAGATGTTAAATTATTATTAGCACCTTTGAGTCTGCCTGGTCCTTTTTCATCCGGTCTATATTTACCGGGTGTCAAACCTGCTGTCCACATAAAGAAGTCATTATAACCTGGTTTGAACACATCAAAGTATACAGTTTCTCCTTGTGGGCCAACTTTTGTAGAGGCTCTAAACCTTGGCATACCTTCAATGTTTGCTTCTGCATTACTGCCGTTACCACCTGACACAGCAAACGGTTCTGGTACTATCGTAGGACCAAAATACAATGCTGGTTCAACTGGTGGAAGTTGTATGTTAGATGATTGCTGTGTACTTCTCAGAGGACATCTTACATTAGTAATTTTTCCGCTACTGTTAGTGCTTGGCACCATGTCATTTGTGTACCAGTAATCGTTGTGCGGATAGCCTTGCATATCTGCATAAGCATTAACTGTTTCAAAGTAATCGTGTGCTCTTAGAGGAGGGTATGTTTTGTCTATGAGCGTGTAATAGATATCATTGTCGGTGTTTTGTATAAGTTGGTATACTTCGAAAATGTTTTCTCTGTTAGGCATCAAACGATATGCTGGTAGTGTGATATCACTGCCGCCTTCTGGGTCAGTAACTGCACGAGTCTGTAGCATGTCATATTTAGATAATACGTGTCCTGCTGTGATGCTACGACTTCCATGTCTTCCGGAGCCAGGTATCTTTTTAATTATTAAACCAGAGTTTATTTCATCTAATAATGGCTCAGGCTTAGTGCCTATATTTTCCCATTGATCTTGTCCGCTAACACTTGTGGTAAATGTTAAGTTATGCTCAACTACTATGCCACCTAATGCTTGATAATATTCATTATTATATTTTACAATTGTGCCGCCACTGTATACTTGATCACCATAATTAGATGCTATGTCTTCTGATGCTTTCCATTCCGGAGGTGCTGTTCTAATTCTAACCGGAGTGTGGAACTCAGGTAGTAATTGCTGGAAGTCACTTGTTGCTGACAGTTTAACATCAACATATTTTTCCTCAATGTCGTGCTTACTTGGCAAGTATGCTCTTAAATCTGGTCTGTAAGAATATTCAATTTCTGTTGCTGGATCAGAATATGTTAGTCCCTTAGATGGTCCTGACTTTAATGGCCCTTTATTAAATGAGTTGTCTAAATCTAACTCTTGATCATCGCCCATATAGATTGTGGACTTTTGTGATAATTTACCATTACTTAAATTACTAATCAATCTTGGGTCTCTTACATACGGACCATAGTTAGGAATTTGTGCGGCTGGTAAGTCACCCACAACAGGTGTTCGATAATCTTTTAAGAATGCCAATTGCATTGATAAACCATCGCCACGTGTATCAGTTTTAACCATTGCACGTCTAATGTCCATCTGTCTGTTAATGCTTTTAACAAGTGCAGTTGGGTTGTTATAATTATCAGCGGCAATCGATACGCCGTTCATTTCCACCTTGTTATGATCCACAGTGGTCACTACAGGTAATCTATTATCGTTTCTTGTTATTTGTCGTTGTATTACAAACTCAGTACTGATATCTGTATTTGTTGGCAATGCTTCAGTGTCTATCCACATTATGCTTTCTACAGGATCAAAGTTTACATATTTTGCAGGCACAATTTCTGCATTACTCTTATATGTTACCACAGTTTGATTAAACTTAGGTGTGTCTTTGAGTAACTTAATTGCGTTTGTGGCTGTATCTGTATTACCACCACTTGTATACGGTGTACCACCACTGAATATAGCAGTGCGGTGTTCGTAATAATGTAAAGTTCTATCGTCTAACGGCCAATGATTTTCTATAATAATTTTATCTGGTGTTACACGTGAAACAGGGAACACTTTGTTATAATACAACGGATTATTAAAGTGTAATGCAATTCTTTTATCTTTTAATGCATAAAGCGGTGATATACCATGTGGTTCTATGGTTTCAATAATTATGCCTTTGCCAATTACATTACCTCTTGTTACTCCACTAACGTAAGGAGCTCTGATTGTAAATGACATATTGTTTATCACAGAATCAACAGTGTACATACCACTGAATTTATCAGTGAACACTCTCACTACATCTGCCTCTTGGTATGTGTGAGGTTGATCCATTACTAATTTTGATTTGTTGTAATGTTGTGCTGATGCCGGGAATGAGCTTTCAGTGTTTGCTCGTGTAATTGTAAATGAACCTGCTGTTACATTACTAATTGGGTAATAAGGATTTGCAACACCTGTGCTGTAATCATTAAACACTGCAATGCTGTAACTGAAGTTTTGTATCTTAGTTAAAATATTTGTATTAAAATTAGTATTGTCAACAGTGAATGTGCCTGTTCCTGGATTAAATGATTTCAATTGATGATACTTTCCTAAAATACTTTTAAGTTGTTGTATTTCAAGTTTTTCAGCAGTAGTTTGATTTGCTATAAATTCTAATTCTGGTAGTATAGTACCTTCAAGTTTTACTTTAACATTACTGTAACCACCTTTTGCAGTAACTTCTGCGGCAAGCTCTGTAGTGTTAGGTGTTATAATTGCTGTTCCAGATGCTGGAGTACTTGGTACAGCATCATCTCCGTGTGTTGCAAAAGTAACAGTTGGTGCTGAGGTATATCCTACGCCTGGCTTTGTGATAATGACACCCGTTACTACACCATTTAATACTGCTTCTGCAGATATAGTTGATGATTGTCTAATCCCTTCGCCAACTACACTAACTGTTGGATAACTGGTGTATTGACCACCCTCAACCATTGTTACTGTAGGCGTACCTCTTACAACAACTTCCATTGTTGCTTCTTGATTATTACCGTTAGTAGGGAAAGTCACAACTGGTGGATTATTTTTACTGTATCCTGAACCTGGATTGACAACTCTTGCACGTATAACTTCACCTGCTTCTGATACATCTAATGTGCCATCAATTTGAACAACTAAACCACTACCGCCATTGTGTGTTATTGTGGCAGTGTGTGTTGTAGTATTTGAATACGCTATGCCCGGATTTGTTATCTCAATAGAATCAATTTCACCTATGATGTCAACTGTGAACGTTGCATTATCTTTTGTTCCATCTGCTTTAAGTTTTGCAAATTCACTGCTAATAGAAATATCTGCATTAAAGAAATCTTCGCTGTTAGTAACAGTAATGCCGGTTACTGGACCAGCAATTGTAGTTGTGCCTTCTGCTGTAACTCTGCCTGTATATGATGCAGGTGGTGATGAGAATGCAACAGATGGTGGTCTATTATATCCTATACCGCCTGTGCTGAGATTAACACTGCTTACTGCACCTGAATTAATTGTTAGAGTAGAACCTGATAATGTGCCGTATGCAATTGGTTTAGTAATTGTGGTACCCACATTGTCAACTAATTTAACTAAATCGCCTTCTACAAAATTACGCATTCTTGTTGCAGGACCTTCAACTAACACAGTATTACTGCCATCATCTAAGTTTGTAATAGTAAGTCCTGATACTGTATTACCAATTGTTGGTTCAACCGAAGCAATGGATGCTCTACGTAAAGGTCTAATATTCTTAATATTTGCTTCAACTAAACGAGGTGCTTCAAAATTATCAATTTTACTTGTATTTTCTTGTGAAATGTTCTCGTTTGTCCATACCACAACATTATCAACATTTTTAGCATTTTCTAATGTTAATATATAATCTAAATATTTTCCTGTGTTGTTCAAACCAATTTGATTTGTGTCTAAGAAATTAAACAAACTTACATCTGTATATAATTTTGTTTGGCCACTTTTGTTTTTACCAACATAACTTACACTTGCACCAATGTTTTGTAATTTATAAACGTTCCAGTCTGTGTTTTCACTTACTGCAACATGTATGAGATTATCTTGTTGAGGTTTAATAACAAACTGATCATCAAATAGATCTGGTAAACTGCCAATGTTAAATGCTTTGAAGTTTACATTTGCTGAGTTTACATAACCTGAATTTAATATTGTAGGGTACTTTTCAGTGTTTAATCCTGTAGCATCTACATCAGATAATGTAGGCCATAATTTGTGCTGTCTAATTCCTGTTGGCTTCTTGAGGAATCTCTGCGAGTCATCAACATCTATAAAAATAACATCGTCATCTTTAGCGTCAGCAGTAACTTCATAATTACGTGCCGCCCTAACGTTTGTTACAACTCCCTCGTTTGATAATACTTTTATGTTAATATCTGTATTAGGCAAGTCGTCTTTAAATGTTGTGTCTAACTCTATTGTTGATTTTTCAACAATTCTAATTGTATCGTTTGCAGTTAGACCATAGTATAGTTCACGTTGTTTCCCATCGATCATTTCGTATTCTGACGGTGGGTTGTACAATGCTGTAACTACTTCTTTTGGTAGTTTTGTTACATCATGGAAAGTAATAACATTTTGTGTCAGTGTAAATAATGTACCTGAAATATTCCCTGTAACATTACCTTCCCAGAAATAGTCTGTTGTTGTGTTTTCTATCTTAACACCGTTTATATAAACTTCTACAAACTTATATTTGCCGTTGTTGTCTTTGGCAAGATTGTTTACATCAATTGCTGTGCCAAAAGTATATGCTAATTCTTCACTGTTAGCAATCATATCAAATGTATAATCACCTGCAGATAAGTCTCTGCTTGTTGTGTCAATACGTGGATAGTTTTGTGTAGGACTAAATGTTTGGTCACTACCTTCATCAAAACTAAAGTATGAATTAGCCAGTGCTGTATCGTTTACTGTTATAACACAAGAATCTTCGGTAGTAGGATTTAAACTACTGGCCGCAGTTCCTTGTACAGCAAATCTCTGTGTTGGTTGGTATGTACCATCTGCTACACCTAATGTAGAACCGTTTGCAACTGTAAAGTCTTTACCTGACAACATCAATATATAATTTGTAGTTGTGCCTGTATGAACTGCATCAATTCTTGCACTGACGTTACCGCCCAATTCTGGTTTAGTATTAATAGCATCAACTAATTCTGTTGGTGTTACATTACCTGACTCGCCTGTTACACTGATAACAATAGCACCGTTGGCACTTTGGTTATCTGTGATAGTAATAGTGTTTGTTGTTGCAAAAGTAATATGACTGTTAACACCACTTAGGTTATCAGCAGTAGGCACGTTAAATGTATAATCGTTTGTGCTTACAAGAACATTACTTGAAATAATTCTTGTTGTTGCATCACCTGAACTATAACCGCTACCTGCATTAGTTACAGTTATCTTATTTAATTTGTTTGTTGCCGGGTCAAGTGTTGCCACGGCAGTTGCTTGTACACCGTCGACGTCGGTTGGTGTTGAAACTTCAATTAATGGTGTAGTAATATATGTTTGTCTTGCTTCATATATTCTAATAGTATCAACTACGTTTGTGACATCTTCTGGGAAGCCTAATGTAAACTGCTGTGGATTTTGTCTAAAGTCTACTTTCTCTAACTTTAGTTCAATGCTTTGATTACTGTCAGTGTCACCAAAGTCGCCCACTTTAAGAGCCCATTCGTCAAATACACTAACGTTACCTTGAACAATAGCACTACTTCTTCCTATTCTGCTTAATGCTTCGGCAGTACCTTTGCTTTGTACCATGCCTCTATAGAATTCGTATTGTTGCTCATCGAGAACATCTAACTCACGTAAGTATTCTTTTTCTGTGTAGCCAAACAAAGATCTACTTGCTTCGTAAACTTGTTTTTCAACTGGTATAAATCCAAACTCATGGTAGCGACCTAAACTTTCAGCCATGTTATCTAAGTTTGGTTTTAATTCATTGCCGTCAATTATAAAGCCTTCAGTTACAAAACGTCCTTTCCAGTTAGCGGCTCTGTTAGCCTTAATCTTAATTCTGTTTTGTCTTTGATTATATAATGGATTATATATAGTATCGTTAAATTCTGTTGTGTTATCAAATATGACAGCATGTTCAATTTCTTTAGTGAATAATACGCAACCGTAAATGTCTACACCTGCTGGTGAAGAAATTACTATAGTGTTGTCTTCTCTAACTATTTCACAGTCGTTTGGATCAATAACTGCACCTGTTTGATTAACAATGCTAAATTGTTCTCTGTCTGATCTATTAATCTTAGCAATAAATCCACGTGGTGCTTCAAATATAACTTTATTTGCACAAGGTGATAATTCAATTGTGTTACCAATTTCCCATCTACCTGATGCCCAAAATAGTGCTTGTTTTCCAGCATACGCCCAATCGCTAACTTCGCCTAATGAACTGTCGTGTTCACCAAAAGAATATCCTTGTGATTCTTGATATCTACCTAATCCAATAAAGAAATCATATAATTGTTCTTCTGCTGTGATGTCATTATCTGCATCATGTTTAAATTCAGTGTTGTAATGTACACGAGTAATTACGCCTGTTGTTTCTTGATACAGTGTTCCTCTTACTGCACCAATTTGCGGTAGGCTTGGCAACGGAGTCCATTGTTTCTGATCAAACTTATCACCCTGGCTTAGTGTTATAGGTGCTTGGTAGTATCTACCCAGTCTCTCAACAATAATGCCTTTTTTGTAAGTGATGCTTGGTTCCCAAATTGTGTATGATGCAGGATCACCGCCTACTTCAACACGTTGTCTCTTACCATCCTTTTTACTTTCTAATACATTAAAGAAACCTGAATTATTGTCGTATCCTTTTACTTTGTATCCGTGTGCTGATTTCTCAACAATTACGCCACTGTAGTTTGCACGTGTTTTGTAATTTGAACTGTGCAATGATACATTAATATTTTCTTTAGGTATAATTAAACTTGTTGCATTACCTGTTGTACTGTATTGATCAGTACGTGCAACCATTGTATCTCTGTCAATGAAGCCACTCATTCTGTGACCAAGTTTCATGTTTAGTGTTCTAACTTTTTCAACAAAGTCTATGTCTGTGGTTAGGCCTTGGAACTGCAACCAACTGTTTATAAATTGAGTGTAACCAATATTTGTTAAGAAGTTACCATTGTCGTCTATGTCACCATGTATGGTAAAATCATCTGCACTATTAAACATCCAACGTTTTAATGTTGTTTTGTTAAACAACTGTTTTCTGTTTGCTCCGTGTCTTGCAAGTTTTGTTGGGTCTGAGAATATAGTAGCAAATCTACCTGGCTTGGAAATCAGTAATGCTTCTGCCTGAGCAAATGCAAATAGTTCACTGGACTTCCACACATATTCAACTGGTGCATTATCACCAAATTTCCAAATGCCGTCTGTGTTACCAGTTTGTGCAAATGTTTTAGTTAATGCTGATCTACTTGCAATAGTTAAGCCTGTTGTTGGTACTACTGCATTGTGATTACTGCTATCACTGTTGAGTACAAATGCTGATGCTTTAGCTCTAACTCCGTCACCTGTGATAGTCACAACAGGGTTTGTATAACTTTGTCCGCTGTTGGTTACAGTTATGCTTGTTATAGCACCATCTTCTATTACTGCTGTTCCTACTGCGTTGATTCCTGTATCGTCTGTGATAGTTACAGTTGCATTAGTATATTGTCCACCTTTTTCTGTGACAATAAATTTGTTAATGCCATTGATTGCTGGACCTTGTTGATAGTATTCGTTATTCCATGTTATAGCAGTATCGAATGTGGTTGTGTTACCACCAACTGCATAAGGGAACATAGGAGTACCACTGTCGTCTACTGTAGCAACATAATATCTAATAGGTGTTGTAGGACTGTCCGGAGTATAACCATAACGCATGTTAAACTTGTCTGCATATCCGTTTGCAGTTGATAATGAATTATTCCATGTGTAGTCTTGTACAAATGATCCAGTAAACGTTCCACCTGGACCTGATAATCTTGTTCCTGTTTTTACAACAAATGAACTTTTTATGTTTGTTATATCACTGCTAACATCCATTGGATCTGTGTAACCATATGGACCGTAAATTGGGAAGCCATCAAATGCCCAACCAATCAAAGGTGAATGTGCAGTTGTATTCCACTCCAATAAACCTGCACTTGCTGGAGTCGGAATATGATAATGATCTAATTCAATATCATGTGTATGACTTTTTGCAATTCGATCATAATGCCATACATCTTCATTGTTAAAACTTAAATTGCTTTTTGGATTAAACAGTGGTTTGCCGTCAATCATTACTGCCACAGCATTTTCTTTCATCTGCGAAGAATTTAGTGGGCTTTGACTTAAATCTGTAACAATAGGAACGTTATACTTTGCATCTATACCGTTATTGATTAATTCAACAAACACAGAAGTACCGTTATGACTAATTGTTAAACCGTCTACATCTCTAAATGTGTTTGTTTGCAATCCAATATGTGTTCCTGTTGTGCTTGTCCATGTTTCAGCAATCTCAGTTGTACCAGTATTGCTTATTCTATTTGGTGCAATTCTATTACCTTGCATGTCAACTGGTAATAAAGATGACAGCCCAACTCTTCTAAAAGGATTATTGATTAAGTAACGATTGTTTGTAATATTTTCTCTATTACCTTGTCTTATAATACCGTTTTCTAAATCAACCCAAAGACTTTTATTTGCTAAAGAATAATTACCTGTTAGCAATGTTTGTTTTAATAAATCATCTTCTGCATAGAAAGAATATTGTTTATCCCACCATACAGGCTTTTCTGTGAAGCCTAACATTTCCCAAGGATGTGTATGAGGTCTAATTGTATCATAATGATATTCGTACCAGCCTCTCCATCCTGCAGGTAAATCTTTGTCACCTACGTTCCATGTCCACTCATCGTTTGTGTCATAAAATTCGTTTGTGGTAGGGTCTAATTCATTAACGTTTGTCCAAGTATTAAAGTAGTAACGCATCAAGTCATGGAACTCGTTATATGAATAATTTGTTTGCCTAAATGCACCATTACGTACATTATATAAACTGTAATCGCTTACACTGTTTGCTTGACGGAATTCTGCTTTAGCGGCGTTATAAACTCTCTTTTCAAATTCAAGTAGTATATCATCTCTGATATCACCTACAGCCATTGTCTTACTGCCGTCATGTCCTACAACAACTTTAATAGGTGTTGCATAACTGTTGTCCATTGCTATCTCTGGCTGGTATAATGGATATAGACCCATTGTACTCGGAGTCGGTGGACACTGGGCACTGTCTCTTTCTGCATTGTATATTTTAAATACAACATCACTGCCTGCTTGTAAGTTATAACTTTCGCTTATTACAACTGTTAATGGACTGAATGAACTGATAGTATAATCTTTGTCCACTACTAATAAATCTGTGTCGACATAAACTAATAAACTGTTTTCTATTTTATCTAAGTCTGCAATATTTGTGCTAACAAATGTTCTATCAATTTCTCTGATCTGATTAGATGCTACAAATAATTCTTCGGTGAAGTTATCGCCAAAAGGTACAATATATGTTCTATTAAATACTTCTCTGCCTATTTTGTATGACAGTAAGTTTCTCAAAACAGTTTCTAAAATATACTCCTTGCTTAAACCATCAGTCGGTAGTTGCTCGTAGTATTTGTTTACTTCGCTTTTTAATCTATTTTTGTACTTGTTATATTCAGTACCACAGAAACGCATAGCATCTACTAAGTTATGTGGTTGGTCGTCAAGTAAGAATGCACCTAATATAATGTCTTGATTTGATTGTACTATATCCGTTGCAAACGCATTATCTTTTTTGCTGTTAGCAAAATTATTAGCACCAAGAGGCTCGCCAACAAATCCATCTTGTCTCTCAATGTATTTTTTAAAATGTGGCAAATACTCTGGTTCAGTGATATAACTTATATCGTCGTTCAACCAGTTTCTATCCCAGCTCAGTGGAATTTCAAAGTTACTTTCTGTGCCTTCTTTAATTAAGCCTGACTCACTGGTTGCAATAATTTCTATGAAGTCACCTACTTCTAAATTTAGTTGGTCAAAGTCAATGTATCCTTCTTGCAATCTTCCGTAAGTGAAATCTGTTCTGATAATGTTATTAACTTTTATATCAATATCATAACCACTTGCTGTTGATCTGTTAATGTCTGGTTTACAACCTATCCAAAAATCTTTTTTAGACTTATCAAAATTAAATTGATTATAATCGTAAGTTGTAATTATTCTTTGTTCGCTGACTTTATCAGACACTTTCATGTATGCCTGGAATTCAGGTTTTGCTTTTAGCAATTTATAATAGTAATAACCAATTGCATCTGTGCTTGAACCACTACCTAACGGCGTGTAACTATAAGAATCAGTATACTGATAGTTTTGAAATAATATTTCACTGCCGGCTACAAACTGTTTGTAAACAACTTTAAATCCAAGCTCTGTATCTTCGTTAACACTTAATGTGGAACTTGCAATGTCGGCTTTTTCTGCATAACCAAATATCTTGTTACCTGCAAAATTATTTTCTGGGAATATACCTTGATCGCCTAAATATGTGCCGTCGGTATTATATAAATTAAACAGAGGTGCTTGATTAACTCTTGTTTTTTCCTGTGCTAATACCCATTCTAAACCTGTCCATTTATACTCTTTGCCAATGCCCACTGAGCCTGCTTGTACTTTTATGAGATCATCTACTGCAAATTCAAATGGTGCAAATGTTTCACTGCCATCAACTACGTTGTCAATATTTTTTACTGGGTCGCCTACACGTCTTAGTGCAATAACGCCACTGTTAGATTCTGCAATGTAAATATGTTTTGCAATGTCCTTACTTTCTGTTGGAAAAATAAGTGTTGCATTAATTATGTTTACACCGTCAACTAATGTATCTTCTGATAGGCCTTCTAATGTTTCTTTTGTGTAATTAACACATGCAATTGTTACACTACCTTGTGAATTAACACCATGACTGTATAATTCTAATTCTTTATTGAATTCTATAATAGGTCTGACAGCACGTTTAGTTCTGTCAGGTAAACCGTCACCTGCATCTAAAAAGTTATCTCTGTGGAACCAAAAGTTTACTCTGCTCCACGTGTTATCATTTTCTGCGCCACGTTCTTGTAATATGTAATCTTTAGGTGAAACAATAGCATCGCTAACTTCACCAACTTTTGCCCAATTCAATGAGCCTCCAGCAAATGTAAATCTATTTGTATTTGGGTTTACTAATACTTTAGCGTCTGTTTTAGCATTTACAACATTGTCCGAATTATACAACGACTGTTCTGCACTTGAATATGCAGTATTATAATCGCTAAACCAATCTAATAATTTAATAGACTCGCCAACACCGCTTACAATATACTTTCTGCTTACTTTGTTTTGTGGTATAACAAACGTACCACTAAATTCAACAAGCATGCCGTTGCGGAATTTCTTACCACCATTGGGTGTATAATTTGCTTTGCCAATGATATCAGTGTCTATGTCTATTGGATTGGTTAATGTTCCTGTTACAGCAATTGGAGTAGGACCAGATGTTACCCAATAGTATTCTTGATAGTTTAATAATTTATCTGCGTCAATTGGAGGAGTATAAGTTGCATACCCTTCGCTAAAAATTTTATTTTGATTTTTTGTGTCAACACCATATACTCTGAGAGTATCAATTAACTCATCGTAGAACATCATGTTTTCACTGTCACCGGATGAAACATTAATTGTGTTTATAACTGGACTTAGTGCATAAGATCTTTTTGTTGCAGTTGGCTCTGATAGAAATTTACTACCTGCACCCACGTCACTGCTTCTTGGTGAACCAATATAGCCTTGAACATTATCTACATTTGCCTTACTAAATAATTGCTCAACTGTACTCTCGAAGAAGTTTTTAATTGCAGTAGTTTGCAATACTCCGGGTAGTTTTTTATAAATTTTATCAGCCATTAGTTACCTTATCGATCCGCTCGTAATGTTTGGTTATCAAGTCTGCCAATGATTTCTATATCATTAACACTTGCAGTACTTAAGAATAATTCGTTTGGCTCCGCTTTTACCTGGAACATCTCACCAAATTTCCCTGTAGTGTTTTTAGGTAATATAACTATACTACCTATTGAGCTACCTAATTCTTGATGTATATATGTGCTTAATTCTGTGAAGTAAAATGTTTCGCCAAATTCCCAATTGCTAACTACAAAGTAAGAATTAATCAATGCAATGATACGTGACTTTAATTCGTTATCGCTGAATTGATCTGATAATTTTACCACTCTAAACTTAGCCTTAACTGTGTCGTCTGCTTGATTGCCGAACAACAATTTAAATTTAGCACTTCTAAATACTAATGTATCACTTGCACTCTTATACGTATTTAGCCCTGCAAATTCTGAACCTAACTGATCACTGGTTGGCGATGCTGGGAATGTGCCTGTTGGCCTTGCGAGCCATTTATTTACTTGGGCATTATACGAACTTGTTAATACCAACATCTCAACAATGTTGCTAATACTTGGGTCTATGCGTACATCATTTGGTGCAACATGGCTCCACTTAATTGTGCCTGGGTTAATACTTGCTGATGCAGTGTTCTGAGTTTTACCTCTACCACGTTTAACAAAATAATCTTTAGTTTCAACCAGTTTAATTTCGCCTGTTGTACCAATTGCTAATAGTTGATAAGTTTTAAATTCATCAACAACAAATACAACAGCACCCTTGGCGTTTGATTTATTCTGTAGTGTTTCTGCTACAACTTTGTTTTTTACAATTAACCAATTAACTGTGCTTAACTTTTTCCAATTATCATAACGTGCTGGTGTAATTCTGTCACCTGCATTATCAATGGTTAACTTGTCTTCGTTTCTGAGATCTAACACTATACCTTGTATAGGTCTATCATATCTATATCCATCAAAATCAGTGTAGTATTCAAATAACACTTCGTCTGTGGTGTCTACATATTCTTCAAACTGTAAAGGTCTATCTGGAACTAAGTCGCCATTCGAATTATGTGGTGCTACTCTAATTTTACGAGGGTCAGTGTATCCATCTGGCTCTCTGTAAGTTTCAAGTACTTCCCATTTAATTTCTTGGTCTAATTTTTCTTTGTTATTTTCGTAATATACTTCTAACTTGTCTGATGAGAACAATGCTGTTCTATCCTGAGAGTAATGTAAATCATTTTCTTGTACATTAACATATTCGAGACTACCTATTCCGGTAGCGGCATCGTATGTTTTAAAATGCAATCTACCTGTTATAGTATTATCAAAAGTGTCACCGTTAGTACCATAAGAAGATACTGTGATATTACCAAGTTCTGCTTTCCATATAACTTCACTGCCACTGCCTTGGTTCTCTACTATTTGTCTATATGTTATAAATGGTGTTGAACCTGTGGTGTCAACAAAATTTGTACCAAATGTTGCATTGTTAAAAGGAATGCTAATCTTACTTGGCATTGATGTAATTCTACCTGTGTTATTTGCTATAACAACGTTAGTCTCTGTGCTAACACCACCTACACTGTGGAAAGTGTTAAGAGGTATAATAGCATCTGTAACGTATTCGTTATGTTCTGCATATAACTGCTGATTTGTTTTTGCAGGATCGGGTGCATTTACTTCTGTTTTAAGTATGCCAAAATTACTGATCCAATTCACTGACACATCACTCCATGTTGTGCTTCTTGTACGCAATGGAATGTCTGTGATTCGATTCACTGGTGTGACTGTTAATCCTAATTCTTCATTTCTCCAGAGGTTACCTTTCCATGTATAATTTTCGTATGCACCTGGTTTAGTATTAACAGTTGTGAAAGTGATTACATCTTTGGATGTTCTGTTGTTAGCATTACTTTCATTTAAATTGTTGATATTGTAAAACTTCAATGAGCCTTCGCTTTGAATAATATAATCTAAACATCTGTAAGTGATGTTGTATCTGTAGTTGTTTACATCTATTGGACTGTATTCCATTAGTAGTAACCAACTGTTAGGACCTTTGCCGTTTATGTCTAATGCAAACTCGCCTTGTTTAGCAGATGTAGATAAATCACTGTTAGGTATAACATACCAGTAGTCATCTTGTAAATGGTATCCAATACCAAAAGTTCTTTGTGCAGTAATTTCTGCAACAATGAGGTTAAACTCTGCTGTGGTAAACAACTTTCTAAGAGAAACAATAAAGTCTCTCATTTCCCACCCTGCTGGAATCTCTTCACTAAGTGTCCACGGACCAGTTGCTGTTGATATTGCTGAGCCTAATACACCATTATTTTCTATGTTTGTTACTCTTGCCCATTTGTAATCTGTTACATTAGTTGGGTCTACCCATTTGATAAATGTATTATCTTTTAAGCCTTTAGCATGGTTGGCTGTGGCAACATTTGAATTGTTTATTAATACATTAACACTACCGGGTGTAAATTCTTCTGTGATATAGCCTACTTTACTTTCAGGCTTAACTGGTTGTGCATTCCATCTAACATTATTACTGTCTTCGAATGTGAAATTTGCTAAACTGCCACTTGGCTTTGTAGGATTTTTCCACTCGCTTCGCATACCGTAATAAACAAAATCATTTACTTTACGTAATTTAAGTATGTTTGTAATCACACTAAGCACAACCTCTGTTGGAGTTGTGGTATTGTTTACAATAACTTGTTGGCTTGTTTTGTGTATATTATTATAGATATATGCATCGTCGGCAAACGTATCCACATTGTGGTATGCGCCTGTCGGATCATTGATATCAATGTATCTGCTATGTCCGGAATGCGTTCTATTTGTAGACTTTATTTTAGCAATGTTTGTGCTTTGACTTTGAGGGAACACATTATAATCTTGTGCTGACACCATTCTATTTTGTGTATAGAACACTTGTGGCGCACGTTCTTTAATTGCCGCTAAACTTTCTGCCGGTGTACTGTTATTAAGTTCGTACTGTAAATTAAATGTTAACGATACAGCATATTGCTTACCTGCCGCATTTTCATATGGCACTGTAATACTTAAATTCTTTGCTTCACTTGGACTAATTGTGTATCTGGCAGGATCACTTGTTCTATACCAAACACGGAATATACCCACTGGTACATTACCAAAGTTTCCGTCTGGGAATCTAATTTTAATTCCATCGGCACCTGCATTTTCTACAGAATATAAATTTCTTGTGTTTAAACTTTTACTGTTATAGTTTAATGTTTGTCCAACTGTGTTAGGAATTTTAGTCCAATCGTTTAAAACAAGACCGTTGCTGTCAATTTCCTGTAAGTACACATCGGTTTCATTGATGTTAGGCACAGTAATTGTTTCAATTCTATTTTCTATTGGCGCAGTATAATTAAAGTCCTTAAACTGTAAATTACCCTGTTTTATCAAACTAAAGAATCCAGTGTTTCTACTTGCAAGGCCCCCACCATCATTTCTATAAATGATGTTCATTAAATTTGTTGGACTTGGCTCTCTTTCGTAAAAGTGACTATTGTCTTTGAAATCTGGATTAACAACGTTGAACTGTCTTTTTGAACCCGATGATGTGATATTAAGATTATGCACAATCGGAGAATTAATTGGTGTATTAACCTGATAAAGTTCAGTAGGTATATTGTTTATATTACCTGACTTAATTGGTGATGAGAATTGATTAGTGTTACTCATAGCCGCATTCATTATTGTAATGAATTGTTCGTAGGATTGGCTATTATTTGCATCATCCCAATACACAGTTCTATTTGACAATGAAGTGCCTAAACTGTCTACTAAAGGTTCAGATGTTTTCACGCTCACTAATTTTAACAAGCCACTTGCAGGTAAATTACGTTTAGGATTGTACCCTAACATTCTTGCAAGTTTAAATACTGAGTCTCTTCGCTCAGCAGTTTCTAAAAAGTTTTCTCTGGTATTAACATCCATTCTGAATGCTAAACTTTGGCTAAGGAATGCCAGCAATTCTATTATAGATACAAATTCTGAACTTTCGATGAAGTCATTAAAGTTTTCGGGATAGTTTGTCCTGATGTAATCCACCATTGCGGAACGCATAGTGTCAAAGTCGTACGCCTGAAAATCTACTTTGCTATATGCTTTATAGGCAATTTTCCAATCTTCTGCCGCAAATAAGTTATTTTGTCTACTACTGGCCATCTATTACATACCCTCTGCTGTTTCTCTGACATACATTAAGTACAGAGTATCTTCGTTTTGTGTGGGTATAAATCTTAAATCTATGTCTACCCTAATTGCATGTTCTAATGCTGTTACTGTAGTTTTTAATAGTGATACTCTTGGATCACGTGCTACAATTTTATCGACATCTTCTTCTATGTCTGTTACCACTTTTGGTGACATTGGATCCATTAATAAATCCCAAACAATGCTACCAAAGTTTGGTCGCATAACTCTTTCTCCACGTTTTGTGTAGAATTCGTTTTTTAAATCACGCTTCACAAGTTCATCGCCCGACAATGTATACGGAGCGTTAATTGTATCTACAGTATTAAATCCTCTGAAGTTTGCCATACAAGTATTTATCACTGAAATTATATACAGTTTTAATTTACCAAAACTCTTGACAAATCAACTAAGATGTAGTTAAATACATGTAAGCACTTTTGATAGTGTGACGCCACAGCATACACATTTGCTGTTACATTCACCCTATAGCAAAGGAATACGTACATGCGTAAACTTTTGAAAGGTTTCGACGAAATTTGGGCTAAGGCCCAAACTCGTAATGAGACAGAGAAAGGTCGTTTTCAAAGGATATTTTTCCAGCATAAACGATATTTTCATTTAGGACTGTACGATACTGTTACCAAGCGGTATGTTATCTTTGATAGCATTAATCTTGTGGGTAACTATCGTTACAACTCGAGCGTACACCCGCCAGAGTATTCAGAAATGCGTAAAATGGTTGGTTAAAACAAAAAGGGGGCTATGCCTCCTTTTTTATGAGTCGAGATTATTAATTGCGTCTGCTATTGTGAACTTCAGGCTGGTAGGATTAAGCACCTCTTCGTAATATTTGTCTCTGGAATTATCTATTGCTTCTGCTAACAACAAGAAGTTTACACTTCCACCCTCTGTTCCTTTGGAAACAACGAGATTTTGACCTTCTTGACCGTCAGGTGTTTGGAATACACTTGCTTGATACTGTCTCATTTGATGTAAGTTTGGATTTTCTACTAATTTAGATGAACCTGGTTGTTTACTCAATACCCATCCAGACATAAAATACGGTACTCTGTGATATTCGCCGTTGTTTAATGCTTGTAGTACGTTGCTGTTTTTAAAGTTATCCGGGCCTATACTTCGTGCAAATTCAGTAAGTGCTAATTGCTGGTTGTCATTGATAGGAACTGAAATACTATCGCTTACATTGTTCCATGTTTGTTGCATATCACCAACAAGACCTAATGTTTCTCCTACAGGACCAATACCTTGTGAGAAGTCAACAATTTTATTGCCAAATTGATCTTGGAATATTTTACCAGGGCCATCTGGTATCATGTCTATGCCTTGTGCTTTTAATTGCGATTCGAGATCTTGTAAGGAACTTGCCGCCGCCATTGCTTCATCAATTGCACCCTTCATTTGACCTAATTGTCCTTCTAATAAATCTGTTGGTAGGCCGAGGTCGTCTAAACTAAACATTTTTAATCTTGCTTCTACTTCTTTTAATTGCTTGCCAATGCCAATAATCTTTTGTCCAAGAGCATTTGTAGTTGGGAAACGTATAGGAGGAATAGCCGATTTGAGACCATTTACTAATGCTCCCAGTCCTGCTATTTCTAATAGTTTTGTTTGTGCGGCATCTTTGAAATTATTTAACACACCCTGGACATCAGCATATTGAGGTATACCATCTAAGACACCTTGAACATCTGGTAATGCACTGTCTATGAGAGCGCCTGCTTGAGCTGAAGCATCAGTGACTGCATTGCTAACTGAGGAAATAGCCGCCCCTGCTTCGTCTACGTATCCTGTGCCAACTTCTGCACCGTCTGGAGTTTGTGCATCGGCCGGTGCCTGTGCCTTCTGACTCACAGCATTTGCTGGAGTATTTTTAAGCACACTTTGTGATTGAGCTTGTTCTTCTGCTTCACTGGCCGCTATTGGATCGTATTGAGAGTGTCCTATGTAAGGTTCGTTTGTGAGCAATACTCCCACTATGGTTTCTATTTTATCTTGCTTACCTTGACGTTTTCCGGCAGTTGGTGCTCCTGCACTGTCTCCGGTTGTTGCACCTGCTTCGTCAAATTCTGCTTTTTCTGATGGCGCATCTTTTCTACCAGTGAGTCCCATTTGTGGTGCAGGTATAGCCGGGAGAGCAGGAAGTGCCGGAGGACCGCCACTGTTAAGTAATATTGTTGGTGCTAAAACACTGGTAGGTCCACCTGAACTTACATTAAACCCAGCCGCACTTAATATGCTTGTGGGCATTGTACTTTGCATCTTGATTGGTCCGGTAGCCGCTAATAAGTCCATGCCTAATGGTCCGCCGGCAGTTGCCGCTAATCTTCCACCAGCATTTAAATCAATGTCGCCGCCGTTTGCAGTAATTTGCGTATTCAATCCACCGTATGCTGTTAAATCTCCTGCGCCTTCAAGACGTAAATTACCGCCTGTTCCTAATGGTGGTAATCCTATAGCACCTAATGGATTAGAGCCTTTGTATTCTCCACCCATAGTATCGCCTGCGGCTTTGATGTTTACATCTTGTCCTGCTTCAATGTTTATGTCTTGATCAGCACGTAAATGGAAACTGCCTTTTGCTCTGAAGCCTATACTGCCTTCGCCAAAGAAGTTTATATCGCCTGTGCGTGTTAGTTCTACCCATGCAGAACCTTCCTTGTTAATCATGTAAATAACACCGGTAGTGTCATCCATTAAAATTTGGTTGCCGCCTGCTGTTCTAATTCGTATGTTTCTGCTATTGAGATTATCATCCATCACAAATTGGTGTCCACCTAATCTGTGATTAAAATTATTTGTGTCTCTGGGTCCTGGTGTTAATATGCCAAATACTTCACTTGGAGATTCCCTTCTTGCACCAGCCGTTCCTGCCCCTCTAAGCGGGTCATTTGCTAACCCCTGTCTTACTAACCCTTTTGCAATATCTACGTGTAGAGGGCGTACAGCGTCGTTGTGCGTGGTCTTTTCGTCACGTTTATTCTTTTCTGCAACAGGTAATTTCATATTAGGATCAGAATAACTTTTGCCTGCAGGCATACCTGGTACCATGTGATTATATCTATCTGGATATAAACAACTTACTATGAAAGGAAACTTTGAATTACCGTCACCAAAACAACAAAGTACAAGATTGCCTATGTCTGGTGGCACCATCCACATACCGTAACTTTGTTGTGTTTCTACATAACTTTCTATTTTTTGACCAATGCCTGCTGGATCAGTTCCACCTGCAAATGGTGAACTCCACATTGCATCAAATAAACCGTCGTTGGATGATTTGTCTTTTGCTAACGTGGCTATAAAAACTTGTATTCGTCCTGTTCTACTTAAATCTTTTGTGGCTGTGACTTGCCCAATATAAATTCCAAACATTGGACTGTTCTTTTGTATTCTTTTATAAGATTGATTTGATCTACTTGGCATGTTTATGTTCCATCTGGCGTCGGTGGAGTAGTTGGACTATCTTGATTGTCTGTTGGCGCAGTTGTTGCCGCAGTTGTTGGCGCAGTTGTTTGTGTTTTGGCATCCGGCTGGATTGGTACAACACGTTGTCCTCTTACATCAGAAGTAAATATACCTCCATTAAATTTATTTGTTACTTTAGTAATTCTATATACTCCGCCAAATGTTCTTGCTTCACCCGACATATCCCAATAACCTGAGTTTAATTGGCTATCTTCGTCTGTATAATCTGGGTCATATGTTATCGGTGCATTGATATTTAAGAAAAAACAATTATCATCGCCCTTATGATTGGCGGCAACTTCATCGCTCTTTTTAATAACACCGTCTAAACCAGAACCAGATGCTCCGAGATACCACGGATCTCCTCTTAATCCTAAATCTATTTCCATCATAAACTGTGTGTCTGAATGCGAGCCTGCAATAAATCCAAGTAACTTGTTTTGCACTGAGCCTGCTTTGTATGTACCGCCAGCAACTTTACTGGGTGTGTCAGTGGTACTTGATGTGCCTTGTTTAGATTCTAATGCTTCCTGCTCCGTAATACCTGCTGACGCAAGTTTATCTTGTATATTAATATAGCCAAGGTTTTCCAATAGTGTTACACTGGGATATGCTACCCCAGGATTTAAGAAATCTGATCCGTATGCGTAACCACTAAATTCAGGTTTGTAATCTGGTGCTATTGTAGGGTCTAACACAGTAGGTGATGTGGTACTGATATTAATATTGGCATTAAGTTGTTTTGTTGTTGCGGCGTCTAACTGTTCTATAAATGCTTCTTTGTTAGCATTCGTGCCAAAATTAACCAAATCAATTAATTGTGCAGATGATAGACCAACTGCACTTGCTAATTGATCCACTGCTCCTGTGGCTGTATTAAGTAGATCTTTTAAATCATCAAATAGTCCTTTCAACGAACTTTTTTCAACTGCATCTTCGGCTTTATTTAAAAAATCATTTACCTGTCCTTCAATTGATAAATCCTTTGCTTCTGGTACTGTATTACTTAACGAATCTGTTGCAGTAATAGATATATCGCCCATTGCGCCACCCTTAGGAGGCAATAATAAATCCAAACCTTGATCGTAACGAATATCCAGAGACTGTATTTGATCGTTTAATCCTGTAAACATATAATTGTAGGATTTTAATAATGTGCCATTTTCAATAAACTGATCTATTACTTTTCTTGCATCTTTGATCTCAGTTTCTCTGACATCAACTGCTACATCACGTCTTGTAGATTTATATATAGTTGGTATAAAAGTATATTGTTGGGCATACTTGTTTCTTCTTTTATCAAATCCTAATTGCTTTGTGTCAGCATTCATTCTCAACCAAGATATAAATGCTTGATCCTGGTCTACGTCGTCATCTTCAGGGTTATCTATTTCACTCTTGCGTGATATTTTGCTAATGTACTCTTCATTCATACTTAACAGTGTTAAGAAATAATCATGTATGCTTGTACCTTCTGCTACAGAAATTTTATCTTGCTCTATTTCTTGTTCTGCTGTTTCACCTGAATCTTTGGGATTGTCTTCTAATGCTTTTTGTCTTTCTATTGCATCTGCAGACTCTATGGATTCTAAATTTATCACCCTGTTTGTATCTTCGGCATCGGGATCAGTATTAGATATCAACGTTTCGTCATCAATTAAATCATAACTTGAACCACCACTACTACCACCTCCGGCGGCGGCAATTAACTTACCTGTATCAAATGTTATAACATCTTTAACTTCGCTATCAGATGATGCTTGAAGTTCGTTTAGTTTTTTCTCTAAATCATCGACATGCTCTTGGATTGTTTTACCCAATGTGTTTAATGTTTTAGGTATTTTATATACATCGTCTCTGAATGCATACGATGCCGTTGCTACTGTTTCAAATTCATATGTACTGCCTGTGGAGTCGATTCCTACCCTAATTTGTGTTGGCTGAATTTTATATCTAAACGGGCCAGCAACTATTTCAGGATCGCCGCCTGTGTCAGGATCCCACTCGACATCACTTGGACCTAAATCTGATTCTCTGTAACCTTGAAAACGTATTTCCAAAAACATGGTTGCATGAGAAGTATTTTCGTGGTCCAGATAAACTTTGGCTAATTGTATTTGATCTGGGAACGTAGCCGCACCCGGTTGCTTGATTGTAAACTTTATTGTATTTGCCTGAGGTCCATCGTTGGCTGTTACAACACTTGCTATTTCTAAATTGTCAATTTGGGTGCCTGTTACTCCAGTCTGTGCAAGTATTACTGTGGCCCCCGGTGGCGCAGTAAGATTCTCTTCTGCTAATCCAAATTCAGCAGGTGCATTTTCGGTGTAAGATTTTTCCACCATGTATAATTTTAAATTGTATGTGGCATTATCGTAGTAGTCAAGTATGTTGCCATACACTTTACCAACATAAGGATCAAAATATTCTGGAATTTGTGGCATGCCTAACTCCTGGGTGCTATGTAGTTAGTTACTGACTCCTTGGATGGCACAAAAATTGATAGGCCGGATTTAAAATCTCGGATTGGATCTTTGAGCTCATCTGGGTTTCGCAACGCAAATATCCACCACAGTCTACTATTGCCATATAATCTATGTGCAAGTAGGTCTGGTCTTTCTTCAAAGGCATGTCCAATTTTATACCTCTCGTCTTGTAACGAAGCCGGCACTTTAGGTAAATTATTAACGCCTAAGAAAATATTGTCAGGACTAACACTTGCGTTTTTAAGAAAACTATCTGCTCTATGTTTAGTAGACATTAAATAAATCCACCTTTGTATAGTTGTCCACTTGCAAGTGACTCAAGATTGAAATGTCTTCTGAGTTTATGTGGTGTGTATGTAGGTTTAAGATTAACCATAATATTTGTTCTTGTAGGTACATAAGTTATTTCTGTGTTAACTTGTACCGGAACATAATCAACATCGTCTGGATATTGAACTGTGTAGTTTTGCACAACAACTGGCACTTTGTTAAATCCATGGTCTCCAAGATATTCAAATACCATAACTGGAGGCGGTGTGCCTGCTTTGCCTGCCGCAACTGCTTGATCACCAAAGTAACCTTTGGTAGCAATCTTTAAAAATGTTAATACTGCTAACAAGTATCGTGCTTCATATATATCATCTGCTGTGAAGTCTGCCGCTACTGGAATGTCGGGTGGTGTACTACTTTGATATGTGTTTATAGGATAGTTCATGCCTTGCATTTCTGCAGAGTCATAGTTAGCCATGCCGCTTAAAAATATTTGCGGTGTATATTGCCAAACTAAACCACCTGATTCTTCTATTGGTTTTAACAAGTAGTCGGCGTCTGATATGCCTTCATTTTCAAGCATCTTAGCATAAAAATTTGCCTTGCCACCGTTCTTGGGTCTTAGCCTTGCTCTCCAATCATATGTATTTTGTAGTTGTGGTGTAGTAGCATTTCCCACAGGCTGACCAGCAACAATATTGTTGAGTTCAAATCTTGCTTGGGCCGTTTGACGTGCAATGATATCACGATATCCGCTGTTTGTGAATTGATCGTTAGGTGTGCCTATTAAATTATCTAATAAGCCTCCTGCTAATCCTTGCAATGCTGGTGGTAATTGATTAACACCGCCGCGAACAAAACTTGCTAACTGCTGATTTACAGCATTAACTGATTGCGGTGCTACTCGGCCTATGCCTGAAGCGAAAGAATTGTCTCTACCGTCTGTATCTGCCATTACAGCATCTCCTTGTTTATATGTGTAATATTTATCACATTTATTAAAGCGTATGTTAAATACCAGAAAATGGCAGATTTAGGTTGACTTTCCTATAACTATATTGTATACTGTATAACTTATTACAGGAGTCAATATGGCAGTTGCTAAAAAAACAAACTACCTCAACAACAAAGATATATTAAAAGAAATTCACAAAAGCAAAATTACATTTTGTTGGGTTATGGATGACAAATATATACAAAACGATATTATCCTCGATGACGTCAGCAAAATTGATGCTACTGCATTACAGATTGCAAAAGACAATCAAGCATCGAGAATTCAATCAGAAGGCTACGCACAGGCAATGCTTGGTCATGACAAGAAAGATTACAGAAACAAACCTAAGCAAAAAGACTTTGCGGTGGACACTGCTACAATCGGTGATGAAGATGTGACTTTTAGAGTTATGACATACGAGCATATTCCTTTAGAGCCAGGTAGAAAAAGAAACCCAAAAAACGAAGCCGAAACAAAAGCCAAAGTAAACTTCCCACCATTCAAGCATTATGCTTATGTTAATGGTGAGATCAAAGAGGTTGTAAGAAGCCACTGGGAAGGAAGTTTAAGTAATGGCCACTTCGAGCCTAACAAAGGACGTATTACAAATACACTCGGTACAATGTTTTTGAAATTAGTAGAAAGATATTCTCACAGGGCAAACTGGAGAGGGTACACATACGTAGATGAAATGAGAGGACAAGCACTTGTTCAACTTAGCCAAGTGGGCCTACAGTTCAACGAAGCAAAATCAGACAATCCATTTGCGTACTACACAGCCGCAGTTAATAACAGTTTCACAAGAGTTCTTAATCTTGAGAAACGTAATCAAAACATTAGAGATGATATTTTGATTGACAGCGGACATCTTCCAAGTTATAGTAGACAAATAAAACACGAAGATGAAATGCGTAGACTAAGAGAATCTACTGAATCAGAAACTACAGATATCGAGGCATTTGACCAATAATGAGTTCGCTGTTCAAGACAGCGGCTTGCTTTACAGATATACATTACGGACTAAAGCAAAATAGCCGCGTACATTTACAGGATTGTCACAGGTACATAGACTGGTTTATTGCAGAAGCAAAAGCCAGAAATGCTGAGACATGTATTTTTCTGGGCGACTGGAGTCATCATAGAGCAAGTGTAAATGTTGCTACTCTAAATGCTTCAATCAAAGACCTTAAAAAATTAAACGATAACTTTGAAAAAGTATATTTCATCACAGGTAATCATGACTTATACTATCGTGACAAACGTGAGATGAACAGCATTGAATATGCTCGTGACTTGTCTAACTTTGTTATGGTAGATGACATGTTTGAACAAGATGATGTTGCTATTATACCGTGGCTTGTAGGCGACGATTATAAAACAGTGTCTAAAATGAAATGTAAGTACATGTTTGGGCATTTTGAATTACCTTACTTTAAAATGAATGCAATGGTAGAGATGCCAGATCACGGAGGCATTAATGATAAAATGCTAAGTGGTCCTGAGTATGTGTTTAGTGGACACTTTCACAAACGTCAGTACAAAAACAACATTCATTATATTGGCAATGCGTTCCCCCATAACTATGCAGACGTAAGTGACAACGAACGTGGTGCAATGTTCTTAACATGGGGCGAAGAGCCTGTGTATGTTAATTGGGACCAGTGTCCTAAGTATTCAGTTATAACACTAAAACAATTGTTAGACAATCACGAAGACTTACTCGACGAGTATACATATTCAAGGGTAAAGTTAGACATCAGTATCTCATACGAAGAAGCAAACTTTATCAGAGAGAAGATGGCTGAACAGTATAATGTTAGAGAGTTACAACTAATTGCAGTCAAAGAAGAACAGGATGAATTCGAAGGCGGCGAAATTAAATTTGAAAGTGTGGATCAAATTGTTATTACACAGTTAGAAACCATAGAAAGTAACACCGTAGACAAACAACAACTCATCGGAATATATAACGGATTAGAAATTTAGTATGTTAAAAATTAAGAATGTAAGTGCTAAGAACTTTATGAGTATTGGAGCACAAACACAGGCTGTTAATTTTGATCAATGCCAACTAACGTTAGTACTCGGACACAATCTCGACTTAGGTGGAGACGGTAGTAGAAACGGTACTGGTAAGACAACTATTGTAAATGCACTTAGTTATGGATTATACGGTGATGCATTAACTAACATACGTAAAGATAATCTCATTAATAAAACCAACGGCAAAGCAATGATTGTTTCTGTTGAGTTTGAAAAGGACGGAGTTGCTTATCGCATTGAGCGTGGTAGACGTCCTAATACATTAAAGTTTTTTGTAGACGGCACTGAGCCAGGTGATGGTGAACAGCAAGGGGATAGCAGAGAAACACAAAAAGAAATTGAAAAGATAATTGGCTTCCCACACGAAATGTTCAAGCAACTTATTGCATTGAACACATACACAGAACCGTTCCTCAGTCTTAAGGCAAACGATCAACGTGCAATGATTGAGCAATTGTTAGGTATCACAGAACTGTCATTAAAAGCAGATATACTTAAAGAACTATTAAAAGTCACAAAGGATAGAATCAAAGAAGAAGAAATACGTATCACTGCTGTTAAGAACAGTAACGAACGTGTTGAACGTAACATTAAAGAAATAGAAAGTCGTGGCAAAGCATGGTCTAAAACAAAAGGTGACAAGGTTGCAGACATGCAAACATCAATTGACACCCTCGAAGAGATTGATATTCAACGAGAAATAGACAATCACAAAGCAAATGCTGTCCTCAAAGAATCCACAGACATGAAGGCAACACTTAATACAGAACTTGAACGTATTTCCACATCATTGATTCGCAGTAACAAAAAATTAGAAACATTAAAAAGCAATTTACAAAAAGCCAAAGATGGTGTATGTCCAGCATGTGAGCAAAGCACAGCACACTTGGATACACACGAAGAATACACTAACGGCTTGGTTAAAGACATTGATGAAGAAAAGGTTTACAATCAAGAGTTGTTAACAAGACAGACAGAAGTAGGAGAAGCAGTTAGTTCAGTTGGTGAATTGCCAGATGAGGCTGACACATTTTATAACACATTAGAAGATGCATTATCCCACAAACACAATCTCGATACATTAAAAACAAATCTCGATGAGAAAATAAACGATATAAATCCATACGATGATCAAATTGACTCATTAAAAGAAACAGGACTCGAAGAAATTAATTTTGAAGAGATGAACGAATTAACATATCTCAAAGAGCATCAAGAGTTCTTGTACAAGTTGCTGACCAGCAAAGATAGTTTTATTCGTAAAAGAATCATTGACCAGAACATTGCATATCTCAATCACAGACTTGCATACTACTTAGATAAATTAGGCTTACCACACGAAGTTAAGTTTAGTAGTGATCTCAGTGTTGAAATCACAGAGTACGGCAGAGACCTCGACTTTGATAATTTAAGCAGAGGTGAACGTAACAGACTTATACTTGGACTTAGTTGGAGTTTCAGAGACATATATGAAAGTCTCAATCACCCAATGAACTTATTGTGCATTGACGAACTTATTGATTCAGGTATGGACACAACAGGTGTAGAAAATGCACTTGCGGTGTTAAAGAAAATGCACAGAGAACAAGGCAAAAACATTTTCCTAATTTCACACAAAGAAGAACTTGTAGGTCGTGTGAACAATGTGCTAACAGTTATTAAAGAGGGCGGATTTACCAGTTATAATACTGATACAGAATACGTTAACTAAATATCACACATGAGTGATTGGACATATAACAACAAAGTACTAACCGTATTACCAGAAGGCTGTGAGGCATTTGTATATCTAATCACTAATAAAATCAATGGCAGGATGTATGTAGGTAAAAAACTTGCCAAATTCAAAACAACCAAACCACCCTTAAAAGGAAAAAAGAACAAACGTCGTGGCACTAAAGAAAGTGACTGGCAAACTTATTGGGGTAGTTCAGATAATCTACAAGCAGATGTGTTAGAATTAGGTGAAGATAAATTTACCAGACAAATTTTACACATTTGTCCGAGCAGAGGTGTTGCAAGTTACCTCGAAGCAAAAGAGCAGTTTGACAGAAATGTATTGCTCACAGACGATTACTATAACGGAATTATTAATGTTAGAGTAGGCGGTTCGAAAATCTTGCGTGAAGCACTTGATAAGATATAATTATATAACGAACAAGGCATAAACAGACACAAAGTCAAACTAACAGACACCAAGTCAAACTCACCAGACACAAAGTCTTTCACAAACATAAACAGCACACAAGGTTAGCAGGCCGGTTATTAATTCTGCTGTGGAAAAACTGACGAAAATGTAATCAGACACGTACACACTGAGACACACCCACTGGTGTTAAGTATTGGTGCCGATTGAATGCTGTCAATCAAACAACTGCATATTACACATAAAAACTGTACACTTAGGAACGAGAGTACAGGTATAATGTTACATATATTGCACATTAACCGCTGTATGCGTCCTTAATGTTACATATATTGCACATTAGATGTCGACGTAGGTTGGGAAAGGTCAGAGCCCATTGTGTAGCAGTAAAACACCTACTTCCGATCTCGGCTGATGTACAACTCACATGAGGTATTTTTTTAAGGAACCGTAATAGGTTCCGTCTGACCTCTACAATCTACATGAGATACCAATTTTGTTTCTTCAAAACAAAATCATATCATTGTGTTAATATGTTCTTTCTTCTAAAGTGTTTCAAACGAATGATTGAGTTGAGTGAAACGAAACGAGAGAATGAGGTTTGGAAAGGCCTAAGAGGCCTATTTACTTGAGGTTAAACTTTATAGGATATTTTTAACTTGAAGGGAATAAATTTTTTTGATCTTCTAACAGGAATTATAGTTCTTCTGAATCTGGTTTTCCTGCTTTTGCTTTGTTGTACTTGTTTATTATTTTTGTAGCCACAACTCTTTCATTTGCACTCATCATATAAGCATCTTGCCATGATATACTTCCATTGGAATACACGGCTATCTCAATTATACTCTTTTCTAATTGATCGGCTTCTTTTCTAAGTTTGTTTATGAGGTTGAGAATCTCTTGGGGTTCAGATCGACTTAGGAAGCCGTGAAAAAATTTACAGGGTCAAAGCCAATTTCTTTTGTAAATTGGACCTCACATTTTTCGCATTCTAATTGAACTTCTTTGTTAACACCAACTTTGTTTACGTCTGCAATTTTAGCCTCAACTGCCTTACCAATACTGCTTTCAGAATTTTCAAGGAACTCTCTGATATTGTTTCTATCAGTTACGAGGAACTCTTCACCCTCGGCATCTTTGCCTCTGACACTTGCTACACTGTCAACAATGAGTTCAAAGTTAAGTGCGGCAACTTGCATAAAGTTTGTGTTAAATTGTCTAAGTTGTTCTACCTCGTCTTCAATTTCTTGAATGCTTTGTAAACTTCTTGATGTTTGGAAATTTGCAATTCCGGCTTTTACTGAACTTTCGTATGTGAAAGGTCTTATTTCAAGTTCTAAACCTTCTGCTGTTTTGTGTATATATGATTCTTCCACAATGCTCATTGTGTCTAATGCCATTTCGATACTGGCAACACTTTCAATTGGTTCATCGCATTCTGGACATGTACCGGAGATGTTAACTTCGTCACCGTAAGTAGCACCTTGTATAGCAATAAGCAGTGCATCTACATCGTTGCTGATGAGACTCCTTGCCTTGTTGACTGCCGGCACACAACTTTTTATCACCTGGGCTACTGATTCACCGTTAAGCAACGCATCTGGATTTTTCATGATCATTTCGTCTTTGGCAGTCATTGGGAATATTGCTAATTCTCCATTTTCTGGCATGTCAACGACGTCATCATCAATATAAAATAAACCTTGCGATGGTATCTTGGTGTACAACTTAGGACTTCTAAAATAGCCCTGAAGTGGATTTTGGTTATTTGACATAATTAAAACTCCTGTTTAAGACATTGATAAATACTACAATAAGTATAAATGTATCAGTGCTTATGATATCTATTTATCACCATAAAAATGGTACTTAATGAGTTTTTGAACTATGGCAGAAAAAATAACAATTAATTTACCTGGACCAGACGGCATAACTATTCCCGTTGATATGCCAGCATGGGCGTTAGAAGAAACGCAATTAAAGTTATTAGCCGCCGCAGATTCTAACAAAAATTACAACGAAGACAGTAAAAAAGCATTAGAAAAATTAGTTAGACACATTGTCGATGGTAATAAAAACGATAAAAAAGACTCAAAAGAAGCCAATAAAGACAGAGATAAAGCAGGCAAGGCTTTAAACGACATAGCGAAAAATACGGATAAAAAGAACGAAAAAGGCGGTAAAGGCGGCATTGCAGATGAGGCCACAGACTCGTTAGGCAGGTTTGCAAAAACTCTCACATACGTATCAGGCACAATTATAGGCACCTTAGTAGGTGGTTTTGCTTCAGTAATATCGGGTTCTTATGGTTTAGGTAAGGTATTAGGCGACTTATCGTTAACTGGTGTAGGTTTTGATACCACTCTCAACGAATCAGCGAATGCTATAGCAGGGTTAAATCAATTAGGCATGACCACTAAGCAGGCCGCGGGCCTTATGGCTGAATACAGTGGTGTTATACAAACAGTGGGTAAGCCTGCATTTGTACAGGCTCAACGTGAATTTGCTAAAGCAACTGGATTTGGTAGTGAATTTGGTATGACAATGCATGAAGCGTCTACAGTGTTAGCAGAAGAATTAGAGACAAGACAGCAATTGGGTATTTTAGGAAAGATTGATGCTATCGAAACTGCTAAACGTACAAAAAAACTGTACAAAGAACAATTTTTACAAACTCAACTGTTAGGTAAAAGCATAGATGACATACGTGGTGCAAGTGAAAAAACTTTAGCCGATCAAGCCACAGTAAAATTAGCATTTATAAGAGCAACAGCAACATTAGGACCTGAAGCCGCAGAAGCATTCAGGGTAGCAACTGCAAGTTCTATGTCTAATTTAAAAGCAGTTGGCGTTAGTCAAGAAGTCATAGACCAAATGGGTATGGCAATGTTTGATGTGAATGCATTCCAGAGTGAAGGTGCTCAGGCAATGAGGGAAGCCTTAATGGCCACAGGCACAAGTGCTGGTAGAGAGATTGAAGGTTCCTTGCTTAACATTAACAAAATGATAAAAGCAGGCGACACTGAAGGTGCCGCAAAAGAACAAGCAAAATTATCAAAACAATTTCTTAAATTAGGTGATGAAATGGCCGCAGATGGCGGCAAAGGTGCTCTAAGATTCCAGAGCATGTTGGCAACATTAGGGCAAACAAATCCAATGGTGGAAATGATTGCATCAATGCAACCAGACCTATTGAGGGCCGCAAAAAAATTAGCAGACGGTGTGGCAGATGAAGTTAATCAAATGGCAATAGCCGCGGCAACATTTGACAATGCCAAAGCCATGTTAACAGGCTCAATGGAAGGTATAGGAACTTCTATTAATGCCGCACTTGGTTTACCCATGGCGCATTTAGCAGAGGCATTTACAAATGAAGGTATAAAACGTGACGAAAATAATTTGTTACTTGATGCACAAAATAATACAATTGGATATACTGCTGAACAAATTAAAAAACTTGGATTAAAAAATGTAAAAGCCGGTGAGGCCATAAAGGACATGACCCATTTAACAGAAGAGCAACAAAAACAATTGGTTAAAACTCCAGGGATAATGAGTGTGTTCAATGATGCAATGGATGAGATTAGAAAAGCGTTCATTGATTTATTAATGCCTGTTACAGAAGCAGACGGTGAAGTAAAAGATTTTGCTCAGGTACTAAGAGATAAATTATCTCCGATGATAAAAAGTGCAGGTGAAACAGTTGCTAACTTTATTAGGACTTTTGATTTTAAACAATTTTGGGAAGATACCA
>OCVQ010000251.1_pt1 | contig 49027 bp, 58 predicted proteins | sample 1539061 | NCBI WGS metagenome assembly OCVQ01 (sample SAMEA3355526, study PRJEB22509) | marine metagenome | biome: marine; feature: river plume; material: water | place: USA | collected 2010-08-08 | depth 0.5 m | reverse complement strand
GAGTTACGTTTTCGAGTTTCAAACCAACTTCTTCGCTGATGACTTGGCCACCAGTAAGAACTGCCATGTCTTGCAACATCGCCTTGCGACGATCGCCGAAGCCAGGGGCCTTGACGGCTGTCGAATTGAATGTTCCACGAATCTTGTTGACAACCAAAGTCGCAAGCGCTTCGCCCTCAACATCTTCGGCGATGATTACAAGCTGCTTGCCTGTCTTCATCACGCTCTCGAGAACTGGCAACATCGACTGCACAGTTGTGATCTTTGATGAGTAATACAAGATGTATGCATCTTCAAGAACTGCTTCTTGACGATCTTGGTCTGTCACGAAATATGGCGACAAATAACCCTTGTCAAACTGCATACCTTCTGTGAAATCAAGTTCGATACCAAAAGTGTTCGACTCTTCAACAGTTACGACGCCGTCTTTGCCGACTTTGTCGATCGCATCGGCAATTACCTTGCCGATTGTTGCATCGCCTGCCGAGATAGTTGCAACGCTGGCGATATCGCTCTTGTCGTCAACTTCTTTGGCCTGACTCTTAAGTGATTCAACAACAGCAGCAACAGCTTTTTCGATTCCGCGCTTGAGCGCCATTGGGTTTGCACCGGCAGCCACATTGCGCATGCCGTGTGTAACCATCGCTTGTGCCAAGACTGTTGCAGTCGTCGTGCCGTCACCAGCAACGTCGTTTGTCTTTGTTGCAACTTCTTTCACCAGCTGAGCACCCATGTTCTCAAACGGATCTTCGAGCTCAACTTCTTTTGCTACCGACACACCGTCGTTAGTAATTGTCGGCGCACCGAATTTCTTGTCGAGCACAACGTTGCGACCTTTTGGTCCGAGCGTAACTTTGACCGCATCGGCCAACTTGTTAACGCCAGCCTCGAGTGCGCGGCGTGCTTCTTCGTTGAATTTAAGAATCTTTGTCATGTTTTAAGTCCTGTTTTTGAGTTGAGGTTTTGAATTAATTATTTTGTAACGATCGCAAGAACGTCGCGACTCGTAAGAATCAAAAGATCATCACCCTTGTGTGAAACCTCTGTGCCGCCGTACTTTGAGTAAAGAACGACATCGCCAACTTTGATATCAAGCGGTGTGTGCTTGCCAGTGTCATCACTCCAGCGACCTGGTCCGACAGCAACAACAGTGCCCTCTTGTGGCTTCTCTTTTGCTGTATCTGGAATTACGAGGCCTGACGCAGTTGTCTTCTCGGCTTCGTTTGGCTTGACCACAATGCGGTCATCAAGTGGCTTTAAGTTCATGTGTTTTTCCTTGTTCTTTTCGTTGGTTGATTTCGTTGATCTGTGACTCGGATTTTCGATTAGCACTCGAACAGTGCGAGTGCCAATGCTATTGACAAGGGGCTATTTTTCCAACCTAAATCACTTACCGGAGCCCGAGATCTCGCGTAAATCAAGCCCAATTCGCCCCAACAGCGTCTCTAGGAGCCGCACTGGCAAACCGATCACTGTGTCGAGTTCTCCTCGTACATCAGCAGTTAGCGCCGCGCCTTGACCCTGCACGGCATAAGCCCCCGCTTTACCCATCGACTCGCCCGTGGCCAGATACCACTCGAGCAATTCACTCGTGACTTCGCGCATCGTCACTTTGGATTCATCAAAACCGTTTGCACTGAGACCGTCCCAACGAACACTGACTGCAGTTAAGACACTGTGAGTGTTTCCAGATAATTTTTGGATCATCTGCCTCGCATGTTTTATGTCTTGCGGTTGACCAAAGATTTCGCCATTCAAAGCAACAGTCGTATCGGCGGCAATGATCAAATCTTTTTGATCGTGCCGCAACGCAACCAAATCTGCTTTTGCAGCAGCGATTCGCTGCACATACTTGGTGGGCTCTTCGTCAACTCTTGGCGTCTCATCAATCTCTGGCGGATCAATTACAAACTTCAGATTCAGCTTTTCTAAAATTTCTTTTCGTCGCGGTGATCGCGACGCCAAAACTATTTTGTTCGCCACAAACAGCTTTTCTAACCACCACTCATATGCGTGAGTGTTGCGTCATCTGGTGCGACCAAGTCGTCTAGATTTTCTAAAAATCCGTGCGGCAAAACAATATTTATCGGGCCGTTGCTATGACCGCGCACAAATCTCTCGCCGCCTTCGACAATTCGTGCTTCATGGTCGCACTGGGCAATCAATTGTGCCAAGTGCTCAATGCTTGAAGTCTCACCAAACTGTCGACGCAACTCTCCTCCAACTGGGTACCCAGTCAGATACCAGCCTGCATGCTTACGAAATTCGCGAATACCGCGACCAGGTGGAAAGTGCGCTTCAAGTGCGATCGCGTGACGCATCATCACTTCAAGCACCCAACCAAGTTTTGGTGTCTCAGGAATCTGATCGCCGTTAAACATCGCCACCATGTCACGAAACAACCATGGCTTACCGAGACATCCACGACCGATAACCACGCCGTCACAACCAGTCACGCGCATCATTTCTTGGGCGTCATTTGCATCCCAAATATCACCGTTACCCAAAACAGGAATATCAGTCACTGCATTTTTCAATTCAGCGATCGCTTCCCATCGCGCAAACGGTGCGTAGTGCTGCTGTGCGGTGCGGGCATGCAAGGCAATCGCCGAAACTCCGGCATCTTGACAAATTAAGCCTGTGTGAATATGTGTCAACAAATCGTCGTTCAGTCCAATGCGAAACTTACAAGTCACCGGAATGCCAAAAGATCCGGCAGTTTTTACGGCTGCTTGCACGATTTCGCGCAACAAATTCTTCTTCAAAGGCACCGCCGCACCACCGCCACGACGCGTAACTTTTGGCGCAGGGCAACCAAAATTCAAGTCGATGTGATCTACGGCGTTGCGTCGACCCAGTTGCGTAATCGCATTCGTCATGATTGTTGGGTCACTGCCATAAAGTTGCAAACTGCGAAACGATTCGTCCGGACCAAACGCGATCATTGCTTCGGTCTTTGGGTTTTTATAAACAAGCGCCGCAGCCATCACCATTTCATTGACATAAACAAGGCCCGGCCCAAATTCGCGACACAACGTGCGAAAAGGCTGGTTCGTCACCCCAGCCATCGGTGCCAAAACAACCGGCGGCCAAATGCTGTGCTCGCCAAGTTTCAATGGCTTAGCCGTTACTAGCTCTTTCATGCGCTTGCCACCGTCAATCCAAGATTTGGATACGCACCGGCATCGAGCGCCGTGTCGCCGGTCAAAGCCAAGCGGTGCCATCCAGCAGAAGCAATCATCGCCGCATTATCTGTGCACATCGCTAGTGAGGGTAACACGACATGAAAATCTTTTTGAGCGCATGCTTTAGATATTTCACCGCGCAACAACGAATTTGCTGCAACGCCACCGCCGAGGGCAACTGTTTTTGCACCAAGATTCTCAGCCGCCTTGATCGTCTTTGCAACCAAAACATCTACGACGGCACTCTGAAACGAAGCCACGATGTTTTTCGTCTCGGCGTTCGGATTCTTGCGAACGTGATTAATCACAGCCGTTTTTAATCCGCTAAAAGAAACATCTAAGCCGTCATGCATCATCGCCCGCGGAAAATCAATCGCTTTTGCGTCACCGGTTTTTGCCAACTTGTCGATTGCTGGCCCGCCCGGGTAACCCAAATCTAAAAATCGTGCGACTTTGTCGAACGCTTCTCCCGCAGCATCGTCTCTTGTCTGACCAACTATTTGATATTTGCCAGGCTCGCGAACTTCAACCAACATCGTGTGTCCACCCGAGACGAGCAACACGAGCATCGGAAATTCAACATTCGGATCATCCAGCATCGCTGCATAGAGATGAGCTTCAAGATGGTTCACACCCACAAACGGAACATCCAAAACCAGAGCCATCGCTTTTGCCGCCGACACTCCAACTAGAAGCGCGCCGATTAGTCCTGGCCCCACGGTTGCTGCAACTGCATCTACACGATCAAAATTCAAACCAGATTTCATTAATGCTTGGTCGACCACGGGAGTGATCGCTTCAAGGTGGGCACGACTTGCAATCTCTGGCACTACTCCACCAAAGCGTGCGTGCACTTCAAGTTGCGAGGCCACAACCGACGAGAGCACGTCGTTTCCACCCATTACAAGTGCTGCCGCAGTTTCATCGCAACTTGTTTCGATACCTAAAACGACAGTCGATTTATCGACAGTCAAGTTGCGATTGCTCGCACGTTCAGAACGTTGGTTTGACGAATTCACATTCGACTCAGTTCTATTTTTCGCAAAAGCTCGACGAATTCGGGTTGCTGCACCCCGGCACACCACATAACGATCGCGTCGTCTCGGTTCTCGTAATACTTTTTGCGCACACCTGCAGGCACAAAGCCGAAGCGACGATAAAGCTGTTGCGCTGCAATATTCGTGTGTCGCACCTCGAGGGTCATCGCCTCGCAACCCCGACGATTCGCTTCCCATGCCAAGTCGAGCAACAGTTCGGTGGCAATTCCACGACTTCGCCACATCGGATGCACCGCAACATTGGTGACGTGCGCATCACTGTCGACATAAAGCAGACCGCCGTATCCCACGAGCTCTTCGCCAATCGTGCCAACAAGATAGTGACGTCGCCCAGCCCGAACTTGTTCAAGCTCTTCAACAAAAACTTGCGCCGTCCATGGTCGCGGATAAATTTGCTGCTCGATCGGCATGATCTTGCGAATATGCGCCCGTCGCATCGGCACGATCACAAGTTCTTGCAACTCGTCACCTTCGATACTTTGACTCGAGTCGCGCGACTCGCGCAAGTCTTGTGCTTTCGAGCGAATGAAGCGATCCAAAATGCTCATGAGTTCACTCGTGTCTGCCAATTGATTTCAGCATCTGCCTGACGCAAATAAAGTGCCTGCAATTCTGTTGCGGTCTGCCACTGCTCATGCAACGCCAACTCGGCGGCAATCAGTGCCAATACGGCGGCGCTTGGTTGGGCAAGTTGTTCGCTCGCCCATTCAATCGACAGACCAGTTGTTTCAAGCGACTCGCTGATTTGTGCGCGATATCGCAGTGCGCCATTGCCGACTATCAACGCCGCCTGACCTCTATCTACGACGTCAACAATGCAGTCAGATATTTGACCAACTCGGGGCGGTTTGACTTCGATACTTGGGCCAACGTCATTGCGGTACATCGACCAATAAAGTTCGCCACGTCGCGCGTCGATTGTCGACAATACAACTCGATCAGTTGTAGAAACAGAACGCGCCAAGATATCTAGGCTTGAGACACCAATTATTGGCACGTCTAAAACTTGAGCGATCGACTTTGCTGATGCAATGCCCACTCGCATTCCCGTAAATAAACCAGGACCAATATCTACAGCCACGACATCAATCTCACGCATCGCAATGTCAGCCTGGGCACAAACATTTTCGATCATTGGCGCCAGCAACTCAGCATGACGACGATCACTCGTGACATGAGCACCGGCCAACAACTGCTTTGAGTTGTTCACCGCCACACTCACGGCATCAGTCGAAGTATCTATCGCTAAAACGATCATCGCTCTCAGCCTCGCGCCAATACTTTGAAAGTGGCTACCAACTCTTCGCTGAACTTGTTAAATCGGCTCGCCCATTGGGCTCCACGGCTTTCAATGGTGACAGTGCGTGGTGCGTCTGCGCTGTTTTCTGCTCCTGCAATTTCATGGGCAAAGCGCATGATCAACGCATCCCCAAGTTCATCGCCGACGATGTCACCCCATTCGACTGCGATTACCCCACCACTGTCTTGCAACTCATCAAGACCCAAATCGGCCAGTTCGCCAGTTCGCTCAAGACGATAAAGGTCGGCGTGATGCAACGACATTCTTCCTGAACCGTAATTGTGCAACAGATTGAACGTCGGCGAGGTAATCAGATCAGTAACGCCAAGCGCTCGGCCAAAACTTTGTGTAAACGTCGTCTTTCCAGCACCCATTTCACCGGCCAAAATAATCATGTCGCGCGGTCGAACATGCTTGGCAACAATCTGCGCCAGACGATCGGTGTCAACCAACGAGACAAGCAGAATTTTCATCGTGATTACTTTTTGGCGTCAAGATACTTGCGCGGTACGCGTGCGCTTATGCCACAAACAATTTCATAGCCAATTGTTTCAAGTTTGGCTGCGATTTCATTTGCTGAAATTGACTGCGAACCCTGAGCGCCAATCAAAACTGCATGGTCGCCAATTTGCACATCGGCATCACCGCAATTGACCATCAACTGATCCATCGTTACCACGCCAACAATCGGGCAACGCTTGCCACCAATCAAAACTTCGCCACCCACTTTCCAAAGACGACGCTGTACTCCGTCGGCATACCCAATTGGCAGCGTTGCAATCGTCGCCGCTTGGCTCAACTTTGTTCGCAAACCATATGAGACGCCTTCACCCGCAGCAAGATGCTGCACATGGCTAACTCGGGCGTGTAGCGAAAGTGCTGGCTTCAGATCTTTAGCCATAGATTCAAGTTCACCACTTGGCGCAATTCCATAAATTGCGATTCCAACGCGAGCAATGTCGGTTGTTGCACTCAAGACGCGCATCGCGGCTGCCGAATTCGAAGTGTGCACATACTTTGGTCGCAAAGACTCTTGATCTAGTTCGGCAACTACGTTGTCGAATCGTTGAACCTGCTTGGCTGTCTCATCATGATTTGGTAAATCAGCCGCAGCAAAGTGCGTGTAGACGCCATCAAGTTGTAGTGACGCTAAAGATTTGATCTGTCGACATCGAGTCATCGCGCTGGCAACTGGTGCGCCGACTCGATGCATCCCCGTATCTACTTTCAGGTGAACTTTGCCGACTATTCCAAGATCTGACGCAGTTTTTGCGTAACTATTTATAGTTGACTCGTTATAGAGCGTTGCCACGACATCGTCGCGCAACATTTGCTCGAATTGTGTTGCTGGTTGCTCGCTAACGATCAAAATCGGCGCTGTAATTTTCGCTTGACGAAGTTCGTGGGCCTCGTCTGCAAGCGCAACGCACAAACCTGTTGCACCAGCACCCAAAGCAGCGTGTGCTACTTGAACCGCTCCATGCCCATAGCCATTGGCTTTTACGGTTGCCCATAGTTGGGCCTTCCCCGCTTGCTTGGCCAACAAAGCAACGTTCTTTTGAATCGCTCCAAGATCTACTTCAACCCACGCCCAACGATTGTCGGTGTTCATCGCGGCCGACTTTTAGTTGCTCGCGACAACAGCAACAGCTGTGTCGTCAGTGTGAGAAAGCGAGACAAGCCACGATTTCACACCTTGCGCTTTTGCAATTTCAGCGGCACGACCTGTGACGACCAGTTCGGGCGCACCAGACTCGCGACTACGAATTGAAACGTCGTGCAGATCGAATGCGCCAAGCCCAACCCCGAGTGCTTTCATCGTCGCTTCACGCGCAGCAAATCTCGCTGCCAAACTTGGGGCACTATCAGCACGACCTGCAAGCGATTCAAGTTCTTTTGCGGTGAATACGCGCGAACGCAGCGAAGGCGTTCGGTCTAGTGCATCACGAAACCGCTGCACATTCACAGCGTCAATTCCGATTCCGATCATGTGGGCGTTTACTTTGCGCGCCAGTGATCAGCCATGTCGCTGATCGGCAAAATCAACAAGTCAGCAACCGAAACTTCGGCCAAACGGTCTTCTCTAAATGAACCTTCAGTTTCGGTCACCCAGTCCACAAGTCGGTCGTAGCGACGGTCGTAACCTTGCAACACTGCGCGCATTGCAGTCGCTGGCAAACGATCATGAAACATCACATGCAACAAAGTGATGCCGGTTGTCTGGCCACCTTTTGTTTCAGGCACCATGATCACGGTTCGATTATCGCTTCGCCCGCGCGCCACGAGAACTTCTTGATCGCTTGCGACACGTCGCTTGGTACCCACGAGTTGTGAGTTGCGGTCAACGCGCGACGTGAGATTTTTTGACATACCCCCACGGTCGACAATTGCGATCGTGGCCTGAGAACTGGCAATGTCACCCTCGATTTGATATCTCGTAAACCCGGTTACGGCACTGACTGCAGCGTCAAGATCGGCAACAATTTTTAGCACGCGGTATGAAAGTCGCTCACGCGCTACACCAGCCTCAAGCAGTGCCTTAACTAGCGGACGATCAAACAAGCCTTCATCGCTGCGCGAGATACCCACCGTCACGGTCTTTGCTTGATGCTTGATCGCGTCAACCGGACGAGTCAATTCATCTACGCCTCGAGTCAGTGCGCTTGTCAGATCATCTAACAACAACTCTGGTGAAGCGATCTTTCCCGAACTGCGCTGATACGCCTGAACAGGGTCGCTCGACAAAGTGTCGCGCAACATCGTGACGATTCGCACCGCTGTGCTGGCCTCTAAGTTGCCGTCGTAGTTGCCTGTTGCCAATGCATCGGTGAATCGTGTTGCCGGCGCACCCAACTCGGTGCGAATCTTGACCAACAATTTATTTGCATCCCCGCCACGCTCAACTGCGTGCTCGACAACTTCGCGCGCCTCACGCAATGGCCTAGCCAAAGCATCAATCGCTAATGCTGCCTCATAACCAAACAAGTGACCCACCATCACGCTCAATATGAACGACAAATTCGTCTCGACACTTGGCACCAGCAATACTGCTGCCGCTGCATCAAACCTGGTCTGACCAGCAGTCGCAACAACAATCGGCAGAGCTTTGTGAGCCCGATAGATCGCAATCTCTTTGGCGACATCCGAGGCCGTACCTTCAAGCAGCCCAGTTGCACATACGAAAATCAGTGGCTCGCACGATAGGTCGATGTGCTTTTTATCCTCAGTCGAGTCACTTGAAATTGATTTGTAACAAAGTTCAGAAAGTTTGATGCGCACTTCTTGCGCTGCGATCGTATTCATGCCGTTGCCAACAACTGTCCAATATCGCCGTGACGACGCAAACTGTTTGGCTGCCGCCGAAATTTGTGGACGTGTCGCAAGAACTTCAACCAACGCATCTGGAATTTTGCGCAGTCCAGCAAGCAATTCGTGTCGCGCACGATCAGATGCTTTACCAACTGCCTTCGAAAGAGCGCATGCATAAAGAGCGCCGGCTGCAACCTGAGCGTAAAAAGCTTTCGTGCTGGCAACACTCATCTCGACGTCGCGACCATCAGACGTATACATCACTCCGTCTGCTTTGGCCGACAGTTCACTGCCGCGACGGTTGACGATCGCCAAGACACTTGCTCCTCGTGCTCGAGCCAAGTCCACTGTGCGGTTCGTGTCAGTTGTAGTTCCACTCTGACTGACCGCCACAACAAGCGTGTCGCTCATATCAAGTGCCAAACCAAAACCCGAAAGTTCACTGGCCAACAACGCCTCGACGCTTAACTCAATGCCCACAAGCTCACTGAGCAACCTCGCCAATGCTTGCCCCGCAACAGCAGCCGTACCCTGACCAATCACACGTACTTTTTTAATTTCACCAGTCGCCAATCGATCACACACAGATTTAGGCAAGACCTTTTCACCCAAATCTGTAGTCAATAAGCCGTTCACTTCGACAATTCGACCTCGAATCGTTTTGCGAAAACTCTGCGGCGCTTCAGCAATTTCTTTGGCCAAAAAGTGTTTGTGTTCACCACGGTTGATATCTCTGGTTGTAATCTCAGCGGTCAAAACTTTGTCTTGGCTAAGTGCAAGTCGACGACCATCGTATGAAACCAACTCAATGCCCGAGAGTTCGCCGGCATTTTCACCAGAGAGCGCGACAACTTGCCCACGGCTTGACGGATTATCGACATCAGCAAGAGCTTCGCCGTCCATGCGCACATAATTAAGCGTCTCTTCAACCACACCGTATGGTTCACTCGCGACAATGAAGCGATCTTCAGCAAGACCGATACACAAACCTTGGCCGCTTCCGTGCAATGCAAGCAACAACTTGTCTGGCGCCGTTGCACTCGCCGCAGCAATCGCCACCGAGCCTTCAAACTCGGCAACTGTTTGACGAAATGCATCTAAAAGATCTGAGTTTGTCGACAACCTTCGCGACACCAAAGCGGGGATAACTTTTGCATCGGTTGTGATCGGCCCTGCGACGCGCAATCCGTATTGCACTCGCAAGTCTGCGTGATTATCAACATCGCCATTTAACGCTGCGACAAGATATGCGTCATCGTGCTTGCCTTCAAGTTCTTCGCTATTCACCGGGTGCGCGTTCGGCTCAGAAATAATGCCGACGCTCGCCCAACGAGTGTGGGCCAAAACTGCAACTCGAGAATTAGTTTGCGACAGACATAGACGCAACAGATCGTCTGCCATCACCGCGTTGCGCATTACGCGGGTGTTGTCACCAAGTTCGCCAATTTCTGCTGCTGCTTTATAAACAAAAGACCATGCGTTCTCTGTCATTCGTACGGAGCCAGACATGAACAATGCATCTTCGCTGCGATTTGTAAGCAACGCCTTTACGTTTTTGTCTGTCGGCTTCAGGCCATGATTTGAAACGAGCACGTGAATACCTGCAGAGTCGCGTCCGCGAACTTCAAGCCGATCAAGACCCGAGAATGCTTGTTGAATCGAAAAATATCCGCTGCGCGCCGAACTTGAAGCCCCCTGCCCAGCCAGCGCATCTACAAGTCGCGCGGTTCGAATTCGATCGTTACGCAACTCCCAGATCGCATCTTTAGCGCGAATAATCTCCTGCAATGCGTGCTCTGAGGTCTCTGTCTGCAAACTCGCCGACTTCTCAAGCGTCAATTCATAGGCATCGACAATTGCATCAAGTTGATCAATTCGTGACGTCATTGCAGCAACTAATTGATGATTGTCGGCCATGCAGAATTGACCGGCATCACCCCGCAAAAGTTTGTCGGCTGTTGTCACCGCCAAAGCAAGTTGATCGATATCGCTCTTCATTCCGGCTTCGAGTGCGGCATCCAACAGGGCCAAGATCTCTTTGGCAGTTGGGGTGGCTCGCCGTGTCGGACGACTGAGCACGCAGATTATTCCGCACATGGTGACAAGTCTACTTTCGCATCGCTATCAGCCGAGTCGCGTAGTTATGGCTTGCGCCAAGGTGGCAGCGACTGATTCTGCTGTGGCTTGTTGTGACGCTTCAACCATCACCCGAACCATCGGTTCAGTCCCACTCGCTCGCACGAGCACACGTCCATTTGCTTGCAGAGACTTCTCTGCTACTGCAATCTCTGACTCAAAAAGTTTTTCGATATTTTCAACACGTTTGCTGACTCGCAAATTAATTAGCACTTGCGGAAAACTGGTCATTGCTGCACTGGCGATTTCGCCAAGTGTCTTGTTCGCCCCGGCGACAATTGCTGACAACATCAGTGCAGCCAAGAGACCGTCACCAGTTGTGGCCAAATCGCGATAAATGATGTGACCACTCTGTTCGCCACCAAGCACAAGCGAATTCTCTTCAAGCGCGGCAAGCACCGATCGGTCTCCGACTGGTGTGGTGACCACTTCAATCTCCGCTTTTTTCATTGCCTGGTGAAAGCCAATGTTTGTCATCACCGTTACGGCAACTTTATTGTTGCGTAAAGTTCCACGACGCTTCATCTCAGTTGCACTGATCGCGATCAAGTGATCTCCGTCAACAATTTCACCCGTTTCGTCTACGGCGATCAATCTGTCACCATCACCATCAAACGCAATTCCAAAATGTGCACCAACACTTTTGACAACCGAACACAGCATCGCTGGGTGCGTGGCGCCACACTGCTCGTTTATATTTCGACCATCTGGTGTCGCATTGATAGTCGTCACCGTTGCCCCGAGTTTCGTAAAGACTTCTGGTGCAACGTTGCTGTAAGCACCGTTCGCACAGTCAAGAACGACGTGCAGCTTGCTGAAGTCTGTCGTGTCGACTATCTGAGACAACCAGTCGCAATACTCTTTGACAAGTTCAGGTTTGGCAGTTTTTGCCAAATCGCTGCTCGCACCAATTGCGCCAGAAGCCGATTTACGGGTGCGTTCGAGCAACTGTTTTTCGATCTCTTCCTGTTCTGAGTCAGAGAGTTTTCGACCACCGGCACCAAATATCTTGATTCCGTTGTCTTGATACAAGTTGTGCGAGGCGGTAATCGCAATCGCCACGACATTTTGTCGCATTGCCGAAAACGCAATCGCCGGAGTCGGAGCAACCCCCATTAGTTGGGTTTCTATGCCTTCTTTGACGAGCGCATTCGCAATTGCTGTTTCTAGCAGCACCCCAGATTCTCGAGTGTCTCGACCGATCACCACTGTTTTGCATTGCAGAACTTGTGCTGCGACAACTGCCAGATCGGCGGCGTAACTCTCGGTCAGCTCTGTGCCAAATTTGCCACGCACACCGTCGGTACCAAATGTCAACATCTAACCACCAATGCCTTGTCGTAACAAAGAGTGTTGAACGCGATTCTTAAAACTGACGACGCGCACAGCCATGAGCCATGCCGTACAAAAAGAATTAACGCTTTGTGTACTGTGGCGCTTTGCGCGCTTTTTTGAGACCGTATTTCTTGCTCTCTTTGCGACGTGAATCGCGAGTCAACAAGCCAGCCTTCTTCAAAGCAAGTCTTTGAGTTGGATCAAGTTCTACGAGCGCACGTGCAATCGCCATTCTCAACGCACCTGATTGACCGGCAATACCGCCACCCACAATGTCTGCGTCTACGTCGTAGTTCGCCTGAGTGTTTGTAATTCGCAATGCTTCGGTTGAAGAGTTGCGCTGAACCTCTGACGGAAAGTATTCGGCGAACTCACGGTCGTTAATTTTTACAACACCAGTACCTGGTCGAAGTCGCGCGCGACAAACTGCATGCTTACGACGACCTGTTGTCTGTGTTAATGGCTTTGTTCCCACGAGTTATGTTTCCTTTTTCTGTTCAGCGACTCAACGAGCCTTGGCGTGCGGAATCTCAAGCACCTTTGGTGATTGCGCCGCATGTGGATGTTCTGCACCTGGATAAACCTGCAACTTCTTAATCATCTGTCGACCAAGTGAACCTTTTGGCAACATGCCGCGAATCGAACGGCGAATTGCATCACCTGGTTTACGACCAAGCAAGTTTGCGTATGTTTCAGACTTGAGACCACCTGGGTAACCCGAATAGTCGTAGACCATTTCGCGATCAGCCTTGCCTGAGGTAAGAACAATCTTCGATGCGTTGATGATCACAACATGATCACCCGTGTCCATGCTTGGTGTGTACATCGGCTTGTGCTTGCCGCGAAGCAATGTTGCGACTTCTGTGCAAAGACGACCGAGAACTAAACCTTCTGCGTCGATGATGTGCCAAGCACGCTGCACATCCGTTGGTTTTGCTGAATAAGTACGCATAAAGAAATCCTCAAAAATTAAGTGTTGCAACCGCCAGAGAGCATTTCGCACCCGTTTTAACGGCCTAGTAAGGATAGGGCCGAAAACCCGAGATTCACAATCGGCCCAAGCAAAATATGGGCTTTACCCGCCGGTTAAACGCCCCGATCAGTTATTTCGCTTGGATACCCAACTTCTGTCAGAAATAAACCTTGTGGCGGGGCTAACTGCGACGCCTCGGCGCGATCGCCCGATCGAATCAGCGCCATCATGTCACTGCTGGGTCTCTTTCGCGCACCGATTTCAACAAATGTGCCAACCAGCGACCGAACCATCTGATGACAAAACGCGTTGGCCCGAATATCAAACCTGAACACTGAGTCGTCCATTAGTTTCCAACTTGCTTGCATCACGCACCTCCGCAAAGACTTCTCACGCACAATTTCGCCCGTCGCGTCTTGCAATTCAGAACCCTCGAGGTCTGGTTCATTATCGGGTTTTGGTCTGCGACAAAATGCAGAAAAATCATGGGTGCCGATTATCGGATCGCAAGCCAACTGCATCGCATGCAAATTCAATGGAGCAATCACATGCCAAGCCGAAGACACTTTAAACGGATCTGGAAAGTCGGCGTTGTAAACGAAATATTGGTAGTGACGCCAAATTGCCGAGAAGCGGGCGTGAAAGTCGGCGCTCGCCCACGCAATTTCTTTGACGATGATTTCTGGGCCGCAAAGTGAATTCAATTGCTTACGCAATGTCAACAAGTCACAATGTGCAGGCACATCACAACTAACCACCTGTGCTTTCGCGTGAACCCCAGCATCAGTTCGACCAGCCGAGACAAGTGGAATCGGCTGCTGAAATATTTGTTGCAACGATCCGCCGAGGCTGCCTGCGACCGTGCTTACTTTCGGGTTAATCGCAAAACCGTGAAACGGCGTGCCGTCATAGGCCACGATCATTCGTACTCGACGCATCAACTTTGACGCAGTCACTGTGCTGAACCGTTTTGGTCGAGTCTGAATTCGACGCTAAGAAATATTTTCGAACTAAATAAGTTCGATGCGCGCCATTGGAGCGTTGTCACCATGACGTGGACCAAGCTTCATAATGCGAAGGTATCCGCCGTTGCGCTCCAAGTATCTTGGGGCGACAACATTGACAAGTTTGTTAGTCATTTCTTTGTCGCGCAAGTAACTCTGAATTTGACGAATGCGGTGAACTCGCATCGGGCTGGTGCCCTGCGCTTTCTTTGCTTTCGTGATCAACTTTTCGGCAATCGGACGAAGCGCCTTTGCCTTTGACTCTGTTGTCACAATGCCTTCGGCAGCAAACAATGACGATGCAAGGTTTGCCATCATCAGTTTTTCGTGCGACGAGCTACCACCAAAACTTGGTCCGCGGCGTGGTCTTCCTGGCATATTGAATCGTCTCCCTGTTTAATTTATTTCAGTTCGTTAATTAACTTTGGTGCTCAGATTCGCAATGAGAGACCGCGCTCGTCAAGCTTTTGCTTGATTTCGTCCAGGCTCTTCTGACCGAAGTTAGTGATGTTCATTAAGTCTTCTTCTGAGCGAGTAAGCAACTCGCCAATTGTGTTTACTTGACCGCGCTTCAAGCAGTTGCGTGGACGCTCTGACAAGTCAAGATCTTCGATTGGCAAGTCCAAGTCGCCTGCGCCACTTGAGTAACCAGAAACTTCACCAAGTTCAAGAGCCACTGGCTCTGCGGTGAGGTTTGCCACAAGATCTACAAGTGAGCGAAGTGTCGCACCTGCTGAAGCCAGCGAGTCAACCGGTGTGATTGAGCCGTCTGTCTCGATATCGATAATCAAGTTGTCGTAGTTGGTTGATTGCTCAACGCGTGTCGGCACAACTTCAAAAGTCACGCGACGAATCGGCGAGAAAATTGCATCGATTGGAATCACACCAATTGTCTTGCGGGCACCGTCACGGTCTGACGACATATAACCCTTGCCGCGCTCTACTGTCAGGTCAAACACAAGCTTGCCCTTTGCTGAGAGAGTGGCAATCTTTTGTGACTTGTTCAAAATCTCGACATCTGATGGAGCCTGAAGGTCGCCAGCGGTGAGATCCATTGGGCCTTTCACGTCTACATGAATGACAACTGGGTCATCTGAAGTTGACTGCAAAACGATGTCTTTCAAATTGAGGATGATTTCAGTTACATCTTGCGTAACGCCCTCGATGGTGTCGAATTCATGCAATGCTGATTCGAACTTGACCAAAGTGATTGCCGCACCAGGGATCGACGACAACAACATTCGGCGCAACGAGTTGCCGATTGTGTGGCCAAGACCTGGCTCGAGTGGTCCAACCGAAAACTTCTGACGGTTGTTTTCTGGTGAGCCGATTGGTTCGACTACTGGGCGCTGGATTACAAGCATGATTTCTCCTCAGACCATTCTTTTTGGGGATTACTTTGAATAAAGCTCAACGATTAATTGTTCACGTACAGGCACATCAATTTGCTCACGAACAGGCAACTCACGCACCGTGATTTGCTTGCCGGCTTCGGCAACATCAAGCCATGCCACAACCTTGCGGTCAAGCGTGTCGATGTTGTGCTGAATGACGATCATGTTGCTGCCCTTTTCTGACAGTGTCACGACTTCACCCTTTTGCAATGTGTATGACGGGATATCTACTCGTTTGCCATCGACCTTGATGAGCCCATGACTTACGAACTGACGCGCTTGCGGACGAGATGCCGCCCAACCTGCGCGATAAACCACGTTGTCGAGGCGTGTTTCCAAAAGGCGCAACAAATTTTCGCCTGTCGGACCAGTCAAACGAACTGACCTCTTATATAGGTTGCGGAATTGACGCTCAAGAAGACCGTAGATGAACTTTGCCTTCTGCTTTTCTTGCATCTGGGCTAGGTATTCGCTGCCTGCACCCTTACGGCGTGAACGGCCGTGGTGACCTGGTGGAAACGGACGGCGCTCAAGAGCTTTTGAACCCTTGGTGTTTTCGAAAATGTTCACACCAAGACGGCGCGAAATACGAACTTTTGGACCTGTATAGCGAGCCATGAGTTATGGTCTCTTTCTCTTTGGCTGACGACAGCCGTTGTGCGGAACTGGTGAAAGATCTTTGATTCCAGATACTTCGATGCCAAGATTTTGAATCTGACGCAACGCTGTGTCACGACCAGAGCCTGGACCTTTTACATGCACTTCTGCGCGACGAAGACCAAGCTCCATCGCTGCTCGACCAGCCTTCTCGGCCGCCATCTGTGCGGCGAACGGTGTCGACTTGCGCGAACCACTGAAGCCAACGCCACCAGCAGATGCCCACGAAATTACATTGCCTTCGGTGTCAGTCACCGAAACAATCGTGTTGTTAAATGTGCTCTTGATATGAACAATGCCCGATGAGACATTGCGACGCTCGCGCTTGCGCTTGCGACTTCCGACTTTTGCTTCAGCCATGGTTACTTCCTCACTGCAATCTTCTTATTAGCGACTGTCTTCTTCGGGCCCTTGCGAGTGCGCGCATTTGTGTGCGTGCGCTGACCACGAACCGGAAGGCCCTTGCGATGGCGCGTGCCCTGATATGAACCAATTTCAATCTTGCGTTTGATGTCTGTCTGCACATTGCGACGGCGATCACCTTCGACGCTCAAATTATTTTCGATAAACATACGAATCTTGTTGACTTCAGAGTCTGTCAAGTCACGAACACGGGTGTCTGGATTGATGCCAGTTTCGCTGCAAAGTTTCTTTGCGGTCGTGCGACCAATTCCGAATATGTAGGTAAGACCAATCTCGAGGCGCTTCTCGCGCGGAATGTCTACTCCTGAAATACGTGCCATCTTGTCTCTCTCGCTCAGCCTTGACGTTGCTTATGACGTGGGTTTTCGCAAATCACCATTACGCGACCGTGCCGACGAATGATCTTGCACTTCTCGCATATTTTTTTAACACTGGTTCTTACTTTCACTGCACGCCTTCTTATTTAAATCGATATGTAATACGACCTCTTGTGAGGTCATATGGTGTTAGCTCTACTTGCACTTTGTCCCCGGGAAGAATTCGAATGTAATTCATTCGCATCTTTCCTGAAATATGAGCCAAAACCGTGTGTCCGTTTTCTAACTCGACTCGAAACATTGCGTTGGGTAGGGATTCAGTAATCTTGCCTTCCAGCACGATTGCATCTTCCTTATTTTTGGGCAAAGTTTCTCCGAACGAATTCTGGTTTTTTCTCTTATTGCCCGACGGTCCGAAGACCGTTTAGGGCGACTAGTCAGGCTATCGGCGAAGGCCAGTTTCAACCACTGTTTTTATGCGGTCAAAGACCTCATCTGGCGTGCCCAACCCGTCTACAACATGCAAAGAACCCCGTCCCCCGTAGTAAGAAATCAACGGTGCCGTCTGGTTCTCATAGACATCTAATCGATGGTTTATCGCCGCCGAAGAGTCATCTGTGCGCTGAACCACTGTGCCGCCACAATTGGCGCACTTCCATGGACTTGGCTCTTTGCCGGTTGCCGTATAGATCGCATCACACGACTCACAAGTACGTCGAGATGAAAGTCGCCCGACGACTACTTCGCGCTTGACATCTAGATCAATCACAAAACCCACTGGCCTGGCTTGTGTCAACTCGTCAAAGGCCGTCGCTTGACCGATTGTGCGTGGAAAACCGTCTAACACGAAGCCTGCGGTGCGCGCATCTTCTTGGCCGATTCGTCCTTGAACCAAAGACACCATCAAACCGTCATCAACTAATTCGCCACGGTCCAAGACTGTTTTTGCTGCACGACCAACTACTGAGTCTTGCTTTACCGCGTTGCGCAACATCTCGCCAGTTGAAATATGCGGGACTGCAAAATATTTTGCGAGTCGAGCACTCTGCGTGCCTTTGCCGGCGCCTTGACGACCGAACATTATTATTCTCACTCCAGCACTCATGAGTTTTTATTCCGATCCTGTGGCCAATAAAACGTTGTTCGTCGCTACTTGATTCGCAATTATTGCTTTAGGAAACCTTCATAATTTCGTTGCATCAGCTGACTATCGATCTGGCGCATCAGTTCAAGTGCAACACCAACCGCAATCAGAACCGTTGTGCCTGCAAATGGGAAAGAACTAACGTTTCCGACCCACAAAACTATGTACGGCAAGATTGCAATGACCGCAACAAATGTTGCACCTGGCAACGTGATGCGATTGACGGTCTTGGCCAAGAATGATTCGGTCTGCTGACCCGGACGAATACCGGGGATAAACCCACCCTGCTTACGCAACTGATCGGCTTGACGAATCGGGTCAAACGCAATCGAGTTGTAGAAATAAGCAAAAGCAATAATCAAAAGTGCAAAAACCGTTACATACAAAAGGTTCTGGCTGTTGATCAAATATTGGTCAACGAAGCGAGCGATCGAACCACGCCAGCCTTCACCGCTGCCCAACATGTTTGACATCAAAACCGGCAACAACAACACCGAACTTGCAAAGATGATCGGCACAACACCCGATTGGTTTACTTTCAACGGAATATAAGTGCTTTGCCCACCATACATTTTGCGACCAACAACTCGTTTGGCAAATTGCACCGGCAGACGACGCTGACCCAACTCAACTCGTACGACAGCGAAAATAATCGCAATGGTCAACGCGACCAAGATTGCGAACACCACTGTCTTGCGTGTCTGCAAAAGCGAGTAATAGCCGTATGGCAAGTCGCTAACTACCGAGGCGAAAATAACCATCGACATACCGTTTCCGATACCGCGTTGGCTGATCAATTCTCCAAGCCACATCAAAAGCGCTGTACCTGCAACCAACGACGGAATCACAAGCAATGCTCTTGGCATAAACGGATCGAGCAAAACAACATCTGGTGTGTTGCCGCTTGCTCCGAAAAAAGCCGAGCCCCGACCTTGGCCGAAGATAAACGTCAGACCGGCACCCTGCAACGTGGCGATACCAATTGCCACATAGCGAGTCCATTGCGTAATTTTGCGTTGACCAGTTGCCCCTTCTTGCTGCCACTGTTCAAGCTTCGGAATCACGACCGTCAAAACCTGCATGATGATGCTGGCGGTGATGTACGGCATGATGCCGAGAGCAAAAATCGAGAAACTGCCAAACGCACCACCCGAGAACAAGTTCAAGAAACCAAGTGCACCTTGAGACTTTGAGGCTTCGCGCAATTGGCTCACGGCTTGGGCATCTACACCCGGCACTCGCAGCGAAACACCAAGTCGATAGATGAGCAGCATCGCCAAAGTAAACAGAATCTTGTTTCGAAGTTCTGTGACCTTAAAGATGTTGCTAATTTTTGCCAAGATGATTCCTCTTTTTATATAAGCAGGACGATTCGAACTGTACTAGCGGTTGGTGAACTGACTGCCCTTGGCTGGAGGTCGCACGCCCTTGAATGATGGTGGCAAGATAACTACTGACCCACCCGCAGCGACAATTGCTTCTTGTGCCGACTTCGAAACCGCGTGAGCCGAAACTTTTACAGCACGAGTGATTTTGCCACGACCCAGAACTTTAATCATCTGGCCTTTGTGCGCAACTCCGCCCGATACAAGTTTCGCTGGATCTACTTCGCTTGCGCCAAGTGAATCAATCGCGTCAAGGTTTACCGCGTAGTACTCAACACGGAAGGGGTTATTGAAACCCTTCAACTTTGGTACGCGTTGCTTAAGTGGCATTTGTCCACCTTCGAAACCGCGAGCAACTGTGTTACGTGCGTATTGACCTTTGGTACCACGACCTGCAGTTTTTCCGCCCTTGCCGCCGGTTCCACGACCGACACGCTTTGGCTTCTTACGTGCTCCGTAGCGAGGCCCGATTTGATCTACGCGCATGATTATGCTCCTTTTCGCGTTACTTCAATAAGGTGAGGAACTCGCGCGATCATGCCACGAATTTCTGGACGATCTGGAAGCGTGTTGACATCACCGATTTTGCGCAAACCGAGTGCGCGCATTGTCGCTTTTGTTTTTGGCATGATGCCAATTTGTGAGCGCACTTGCCGCACAACAACCGTTGGGCCAGTGTGGGTCTTGCGAGTTGCTTTAACTGCAACCGCTTTTTTCGCCACAGCTTTTTTCGCTGGTTTAGCTGCTTTTTTTGTAACGGCCATGATTACTTGGCTCCAAGACTTGAAATTGTCTTCTTGCGTTCTGTGTAAGCACGCAACATACCTTTTGGTACGAAATCTTCAGCTGGCAAACCACGACGCTTTGCTACCTCGTCAGGACGTTGCAAGCCCTTCAAGCCATTGATAGTTGCTCGAGCAACGTTGATCGCATTTGGCGAACCTAAAACTTTTGCCAAAACGTCTTTGATTCCTGCTTCTTCAAGAATGATTCGTGCTGCACCACCGGCGATAACACCGCAACCAGGCGCTGCTGGCTTCAGCATTACGCGACCAGCACCATTAACGCCGATTGTTGCGTGCGTGATCGTTGTTCCAGCAAGAGCAACATGAAAAATATTTCGCTTTGCCTCTTCGGTGCCCTTTTGAATTGCCAATGGCACTTCTTTTGCTTTGCCGTATCCAAGACCAACTCGGCCGTTGCGATCGCCAACTACAACAAGTGCGGTAAACGAGAACCGACGACCACCCTTAACAACTTTGGCTACACGATTGATGTGCACAACGCGAGACTCGCCGATTTCTCCGACCTTTGCTGGCGGACGTGGCTCACGCTTCTCGCGTGGTTCACGACGATCGCGGCGTTCACGACGACCGGTCTCTTCTGTGCCAGGAATTGCAGGAATCTGATTTACATCGGTCATTTAGAACTCCAAGCCTTCTTCTCGGGCAGCTTGCGCTGCTGCTGCAATACGACCGTGGTACAAAAATCCACCGCGGTCATAAACAACTTTTGTAACTCCGGCCTGTTTGGCGCGTTGCGCAACGGCCTTGCCGACTCGCGCTGCAGCCTCGACTGTTGAACCAGATCCTGATTTACGAAAGTCAGCTTCAAGCGAAGATGCAGCCGCAATAGTTCGGCCGGCATCGTCGTCGATCAACTGTGCTGACAAGTGCTTGTTGCTACGGAAAACTGCCAAACGTGGACGTTCTGCAGTGCCATGAATCTTTTTGCGCACGCGTCGCTGACGACGCAAGCGTCCTGAGTGTCGTTTTGCTGCTGTGTTAGCCATGGTTAAGTCAGTCTCCTATTTACTTCTTGCCGGTCTTGCCGGCCTTGCGACGGACACGCTCGTTCAAGTAACGAACACCCTTGCCCTTGTAAGGCTCTGGTTTGCGCATGTTACGAATGTTTGCTGCAACTTGGCCGACAGCTTCTTTGTCATTGCCCTTGATAACGATTTGTGTTTGTGCAGTTACTTCAAAAGTCACGCCTTCAGGCGCTGTGTAGACGATCGGGTGAGAAAAACCAAGTGCCAACTTCAACTTGTTTGGACCCTGTGCTTCTGCACGGTAACCAACGCCTTGAATGTCGAGCGCCTTCGTGTATCCCTGAGTTACACCAATAATCATGTTGGACAACAAAGTGCGAGCCAAACCATGTCGTGATCGAGCGTCGCGCTCGTCATTTGCTCGATCAACGAACAAATTGTTTTCTTCGCGACGTGCAGAAACACCAACCGGGAGGTCTCGCTTCAAAGTGCCTTTTGGACCTTTGATCGTCACTGCTGCGCCAGAGATCGTTACTTCGACCCCTGTCGGCACTGCGAGTGCTGATTTTCCTATGCGTGACATTTTGTTTCTCCGTTCGACTTTCTAATTACCACACGAAACACATGACTTCGCCACCAACGTTGCGCTTGCGCGCTTCGCGGTCCGTCATGAGTCCGTGACTTGTTGACAAAACTGCTACTCCAAGACCACCAAGTACACGTGGCACTTCGGTCGCTGCACGATAAACGCGCAAGCCTGGTGTTGAAATTCGCTTGATTCCAGAGATCGTGCGTTGACGATCTGAACCATATTTCATTGTGATCTTCAATGCCTTGCCAGAACCTTCAGTGTCTTGGACCACTGCATAATCTGCAATGAAACCTTCACGCTTGAGAACTTCTGCAAGAGCAGACTTTTGTTTCGACGCAGGCATAAGCACTTCATTGCGCATCGCAACGTTTCCGTTACGAATGCGTGTGAGCATGTCGGCGATTGGGTCAGTCATCATGGGCGGTTACCAACTTGCCTTTGTGATACCAGGAATCTCACCAGCGTGCGCAAGCTCGCGGAAGCACAAACGACACAAACCAAACTTCTTGTAAACCGAACGAGTTCGGCCACAACGTTGGCAGCGGGTATAACCGCGTACCTTGAACTTTGGCTTTGCCTCTGCTTTAATCCTGAGTGATTTTTTTGCCATATAAATAGGTCTCCGTTAGTTCCGTAAAATTATTTCTTCTTCGACTTCTTGGCTTTAGTTACAGATGCTGGTACTTCGCCCTTGCGGAATGGAAAGCCAAAAGCATCAAGAAGTGCCTTTCCTGCTAAATCGCTTTTTGCGCTCGTCACGATCGTGATGTCCATACCGCGAGGTACGTCAACTTGATCGATGCGAACTTCGATGAACGCGAGTTGCTCTGTCAAACCAAATGTGTAGTTGCCGTTTCCGTCCCACGACTTACCCGAGAGACCTCGGAAGTCACGAATACGTGGAATCGCAACCGACAACAAGCGGTCGAAGAACTCCCACATACGGTCGCCACGCATCGTCACTTTGCAACCAATTGCTTGGTCTTCGCGCAACTTAAATGACGCAATCGCGATTCGTGACTTTGTGATCAATGGTTTCTGACCGCTAATCGCAGTCAAGTCGGCAACCGCACCATCAAGCAAAGAGGCTTGTTGAGTGGCACGACCAACACCCATGTTGATCACGATCTTCTCGATCGTTGGAACCTGCATTGGGTTGGTCAATTCAAGCTGCTTCATCAAGTCAGCTCGAACTGCATTCAAATAGTGCGCTTTCATGCGCGGCATGTATTTAGTTGCTGCAGCCATTAGATCTCTGCTCCGGTTTTCTTGGCAATTCGTATTTTCTTGCCTTTTTTGTCGACTTTGTAGCCAATCTTCGATCGCCCGCCACCGTTGTTAATCATCACGTTTGAAGCATGAATTGGCATTGGCTTTTCAACAATCTCGCTCTTGGTGTTTTGACCACGAGCAACCGTGTGGCGCTTGGCCACATTTACTTTGTCGATGATTACTTTGTTCTTGGCTGGAAGTACGGCCGAAATTGTGCCGGTCGCACCCTTGTTTTTGCCCGCGATCACAATCACGCTGTCACCTTTTTTAAGCTTCATGTCACAACACCTCCGGAGCAAGCGAAATAATTCGCATGAACTTTTTGTCGCGCAACTCTCGTCCGACTGGTCCGAAAATTCGGGTTCCACGCGGGGTCAAATCTTCTTTGATCAAGACTGCAGCGTTCTCGTCAAACTTGATGTAACTGCCATCAGGTCGACGCTTTTCTTTCGCCACGCGTACAACAACACAGCGAACAACTTCACCTTTTTTAACTGCCGCACCTGGGATTGCATCTTTTACAGTGCCAATGAAGACATCGCCGATTGATGCATAACGACGACGTGTACCGCCGAGCACCTTGATCACGAGAACTTCACGCGCACCGCTGTTATCAGCAACGCGGAGTCGGGTTTCTTGTTGAATCACTTTGCACGCTCCAAAATCTCGACTACGCGCCAACGCTTGAGTTTTGACATTGGGCGAGTTTCCATAACGCGAACGCGATCGCCAATTTTTGCGTCGTTGGCCTCATCGTGCGCGTAAAGCTTCTTTGTTCGTGTAACAAACTTTTCGTACTTCTTGTGACGAATGCGCTCAACAATTGCAATCACAATCGTCTTGTTCATCTTGTTCGACACGACTACGCCCTCTCGCGATTTGCGAAGGTTGCGCTCTGGTGTAACTGGTGTTGCTTCGGCCATGATCTTGCTCACTTCCCTGCAGCTTCTGCAGCGACAATTTCTCGCTCACGAATCAACATGCTGATTCGGGCGATTTGACGACGTGCTTTCGTGATTGCCGCAGTGTCATCAAGTTGACCCGTTGCATTACGAAAACGAAGATTAAGTGCTTCTTGCTTTGTGGCGCGCAACTCTTCTACAAGTGTTGCGAGATCCATCTCACGAAGTTCGGTCAGTTCGCGTGCCATGTCAGATCGCCTCATTTCGAGAAATAATGCGGGTTTTGATCGGCAATTTCTGCGCTGCACGACTCAAAGCCTGATGCGCAGTTGCGGCAGTTGGGTAAGAGAGCTCAAACAAAACGCGACCTGGCTTCACAACAGCTACCCACAACTCTGGGTTACCTTTGCCCGAACCCATGCGAGTTTCTGCAGGCTTCTTGGTAACCGATTTATCTGGAAACACGTTGATCCAAACTTTTCCGCCGCGCTTAATGTGACGTGTCATCGCAATACGTGACGCTTCAATCTGACGCGCAGTGATCCAACCCGGTTCAAGGGCTTGAATGCCGTATTCGCCGAATGCGAGTTCGTTCGCACCCTTTGAAACGCCGTTCATACGACCGCGGTGTTGCTTGCGGTGCTTAACTTTGCGTGGTTCTAACATGACTCTTTATACCTCTCGCTTAAAGTGAGGAGTTTCGTGGCTGTCATGACTACGACGTTGAATATCTTCTTCTTCGTCCAACAAGCGCTCGAACTCTGGGTCAGCTTCTTTGACCAACGGAGCCAATGCCACGTCGTCAACTTCAGCGGCTTTCGGACCAGCTGATGTCACTACTTTGCGAGCAGCATCAGAATGACCCGATGTCTCGCCGGCTGCCATCGCTGCTTCTCGCGCAATGCGATCGTCAGTCTGTGCTTTGTAAGGAAGAATCTCGCCCTTGTAGAGCCAAACTTTGATTCCGATTCGACCAGCAGTTGTTGCAGCTTCACGGAAGCCGTAGTCAATGTTCGCGCGAAGTGTGTGTAGCGGAACGCGACCTTCGCGATACCACTCACGACGGCACATTTCTGCACCACCAAGACGACCTGAACACTGAACACGAATACCTTGAACGCCTTGCTTCTGCGCGTTTTGTACCGCACGCTTCATTGCACGACGGAAAGCAATTCGGTTCACCAACTGGTCTGCAACACCCTGAGCAACAAGTGCTGCATCAAGTTCGGCGTCGCGAATTTCGGTGATGTTCAATTGAACTTTGTTGTTACCTGTCAACGCAGTGAGACCGGCGCGAAGTTCTTCGGCCTTTTGACCTTTGCGACCAATCACAATTCCTGGACGTGCAGTGTGAACGTCAATTCGAAGCTTGTCACGAGTGCGCTCAATTTCAATGCGGCTTACAGCAGCATCTGAGAGTTGCACTTTGAGATAGTCGCGAATCTTCCAGTCTTCGGTGAGATACGCCTTGTAATCCTTGGTGCTGAACCACTTGCTCTTCCAGTCGGTTGTTACACCAAGGCGAAAGCCGTATGGATTGATCTTTTGGCCCATTTACTTCTCCGTCGCTGTTTCGTTTTCGGCATCATCTGACACTTCAGCGTCAGTCGATGCTTCTTTTGATTTTTGAGCCCGTGCACGGCTTGCTTCAACACGGCTGCGACGTTGTGAAGCCTGAGCTCCACCGCGTGATTCACTTTGTATTTCGCGAACTGCAAGTGCAGCATCGCTCAATTTGTCAACCACGATTGTGACGTGACTTGTGCGCTTGAAAATTGCGGCCGAACTACCTTTAGCGCGAGGACGGAATCGCTTCAAAGTCGGGCCACCATCGGCGTAGCAAGCCTTGATGTAGAGCTCTTCGGCGTTTTGCGAGAAGTTGTTGGTTGCATTGGCCACTGCCGATGCCAAAAGTTTGCGCACGATGTGAGCCGAGTCACGATCTGTCAATTGCAACAAGTTGTCGGCCGAACGAACGTCCATGCCGCGCACAAGGTTCAACACAACGCGCACCTTTGATGGCGACAAACGAGCAAAACGCGCTGAAGCGCGATAGCCACTTGAGACACCAGCAACGCGAGTTGCTTCGTTGAGTTTTGGACCGGTCATGGTTTACCTGCTGCCGCGGCTGCTGCTGCAGCTGCTTTTTCTTGGCTCTGGTGAAACTTGAAAGTACGTGTTGGTGAGAACTCACCGAGTTTGTGGCCAACCATCGACTCAGTTACATAAACAGGCACGTGTTTGCGTCCGTCATGAACGGCAAATGTGTGACCGAGCATGTCTGGAATGATCGTGCTACGACGTGACCAGGTCTTGATCACTTTGCGATCGCCACTGGCGTTCATCTCGTCGAGCTTCTTGAGAAGGTGCTCATCAACAAATGGACCTTTTTTGAGACTGCGTGACATTTAGTTAACCTCTTGACTTTCCTGATCGGCGACGACGAACAATCATCTGTTGTGAAGACTTGTTCTTGTCGCGAGTACGACGTTCTGGCTTACCCCAAGGTGAAACAGGTGGACGACCGCCCGAAGTTTTACCTTCGCCACCACCGAGTGGGTGGTCGACTGGGTTCATTACAACACCGCGTGATTGTGGACGAACACCCTTCCAACGATTACGACCGGCTTTACCAATCTTGATCTGCTCGTGTTCTGCGTTGCCGATTTCGCCAACAGTTGCACGACAGTCAATTGGAATTCGACGCATTTCGCTCGAAGGCATACGCAAAGTTGCATAAAGTCCTTCTTTTGCCACAAGCTGCACTGCCATTCCGGCTGAGCGGGCAATTTTGCCACCTTGACCAGGACGCATTTCAATGTTGTGCACTGTTGTACCAACTGGCATGTATCGAAGTGGCAACGCATTGCCGACAATGATGTCGGCCTTTGGGCCGCTCTCGACTTTTGCGCCGACTTCTAAACCTTTTGGCGCAAGAATGTATGCCTTTGTTCCGTCGGCGTAATGCAACAATGCAATTCGACAAGTGCGGTTCGGGTCATATTCAATTGCGGCTACTTTTGCAACGCAGTCATCTTTGCCGCGCTTGAAGTCAACCATTCGATATTGCTGTTTGTGACCGCCACCTTGGTGACGCGAGGTAATTCGACCTGCTGAGTTGCGACCGCCGCGAGATGGCTTCGGTGCCAACAATGATTTTTCTGGTGTCGACTTCGTGATCTCACTGAAGTCTGAAACAGTTTGAAAGCGGCGACCAGGGCTGGTCGGGCGGCGTTTACGAATTGGCATCTTGGGTCGTCCTTTTAATTAGTTCTCAAACAACGGGATCTGATTTCCCGCTTCCAAAGTCACAAGTGCATGCTTCGATCCGTCACGAACACCAATGCGGTTCGTGCCACGAGTAATGCGGCGCTTGCCCAAACGGTTGATCGTGTTTACGCGTCGAACCTTCACACCCCAAATTGATTGAACCGCATCGCGAATCTCTGGCTTTGTGGCCAATGGGTGAACTTCGAATGTGTATGTTCCCTTGTCGATCAACGAGTAACTCTTCTCGCTAACAACTGGGCGCAGAATAATGTCGCGTGGGTCTTTCACTTTGCAGCCTCCATCGTTGGCAAGCTCGCCTTGGTGAAGACGATCCAGTCATTGCACAAAATGTCGTAGGCGTTGAGTTCGGCAGTGCTCAACACTTGAACTTGTTTGAGATTGCGGAAGCTCTTCCATGCGGTCTCGTCTTTGCGCTCGAGCACGATCAAAACGCGCTCTGAAACACCGATGCTCTTAAGGGCTGCCGTTGCCGACTTGGTGCTTGGCTCTGCAAAGCTCCACTCTTCAACAACCACTACTTTGTTTTCGCTCATGCGATCTGAGAGAGCTGAACGCAAAGCAAGTTGAACCATCTTCTTTGGTGTGCGCTGCGAATACTTACGAGGTTTTGGTCCGAGTGCGACACCGCCACCACTGAAATGCGGTGCACGAATCGAACCTTGACGGGCGTTACCGGTGCCCTTTTGCTTGAACGGCTTCTTACCGCCACCACGAACTTCTGAGCGAGTTTTTGTACTCTGTGTGCCCGAGCGACGGTGCGCAAGCTGAGCAACAACAACTTGGTGCAAGACCGGAATGTTTGGCGTGATGCCGAAAACCGAATCAGAAACTTCAACTGAAGATGCTTTCTTGCCTGCAGCATTTTTCATTTCAATCTTTGCCATGACTACTCCTTGGCCTTGCCCTTGACGGCGTTACGAATAATCACGACGCCACCGTTTGGACCCGGAACCGAACCTTTGACGAGCAACAAGTTGCGCTCAAGATCTGCTTGCACTACTTCAAGATTCAAAGTCGTTACTTGTTGGTGACCCATGTGACCCGACATTCGCAAACCTTTGAACACTCGGCCTGGGAATGTGCAAGAACCAATTGAACCAGGAGCACGATGGTGCTTGTGGTTACCGTGACTCGCGCCTTGACCACCGAAGTTGTGGCGCTTCATCGTTCCGGCGAAACCTTTACCGCGACTCACCGCTGTTACGTCAACTCGCTCGCCAACTGCCAAAGTGTCGACTTTGATCTCTTGGCCAATTTCGAAACCGTCTACTGAATCAAGACGCAACTCAACAAGTCGACGTCCGGCTGCAACATTGCGCGTGCCGCTCTTTGGTGCGTACTGCCCCGCTTCTGCCTTGTTCATTTTTTTGGCATCGCGTTGGCCGTAAGTTACTTGCAACGCTGTATAGCCGTCAGTCAAACCTGTTTTTACCTGCACGATGCGAGCTGGCTCAATGCGCAGCACAGTTACAGGCACGACTCGTTGGTCGTCACCCCAAACTTGTGTCATGCCGACCTTTTCGCCGACGATCGCTTTTTGTGCCATAAGGCCAAACCCTTTTTATTCAAAATTGTTAATGAAATAATTCGTTTATTCGCACAAATGCTCCGCAGGCCATGGCCGCGCGGAGCACTCTTATATTTTTCGCTGTGAGGTACCCGCGAAACTCTCGGGCGCACACAGACATCAATTTTTTGAATTGATCTCTTCGTTTAAAAACCAATCGGCTTGCGCCAATCGGGTCTTCTAACGAAGTGTTTACTCTATCCCCCTAGATCGCAGTCCCCAAACGGCAAAACCCGAAAAAATCGATGAAAATCAAGGATTTTTGAGGGGTCCTGACAAATTTGGACTATTCAGATCGAGCGATCAAAGTCGCCTCAAAAGTGAGCCTTTTGCCGTCTCTGAGTATCTCAATTTTGACCGTTTGGCCGGGTTCTGCGTCTCGAATCGCAGCTACTAAACCTGCTTGTCCATCAATTGGCTCACCATCAACGGCCAAGACTACGTCGTCTATCAGGATTCCAGCTTTATCCGCGGGTGAATCCGCTTGAACGTCAGTGATGATTGCTCCTTGACCGCCGTCTTCGCGAGCGGCAAGTCCTACGCCTAGAAATCCATCGTCACGCACAACTCCGCTTGCTTGTTTGCGCAGCTGTTCTACAACAATCAAAACTTCGTCTACAGAAATTGAAAAGCCAATGTTGTTCGCTGCTGAAGTTGAATCACCCCGGGCGACTGCTGTGTTGATGCCGACCACTTCACCCTTGAGGTTGACCAAAGGCCCGCCTGAGTTACCAGATGAAATCGCTGCATCGGTCTGAATCAAACTATTGAGAGCTCCTGAGTCTGTTTCAATCGTGCGCTTCAACGCCGAAACAATGCCCGAAGTTACAGTCGGCCCACCATCAAGCGCCAAGGCATAGCCAATTGCAATTACTGCGTCACCAATTTGCACGCTGCCTGGCTTGGCGAAAGTCGCTGCAACCAAACCGGTGGCATCTATTTTCAATAGTGCAAGATCATTACCCAAGTCGCTGGCCAAAATTTTTGCCACGCGCGGTTCAGTTTCGCCCGCGAATCGAACCACTACTTCACTCGCATCTTCAACAACATGCGCATTCGTCAGAATTTGGCCATCAGAAGTCAACACAACACCAGTGCCTACTCCACGACCGCCACCGAAGTCTTCTTCAACTGTTGTCGAGATTGTTACGACACTGTTGGCTAGACGCGCTGCCACTTTGGCGATCGCTGATTCAGTAAGTTCACTTTCGTCAGACGAAACAACAATTGGTGCCGAAGTAATCTGCGATGACGAATCGTTGCTCTGCAAATCCACGAGGTTTGCATCTTGTGCGATATAAGTTCCGATAATGCCGCCGAACAAACCAAAAACAGCTGCAATGAGAACCAACCCGAAGCGTCGACGTGGGCGTGGCGCAGAATCGCTGCTTGAACTTTGCGACTCGTGTTGATTTGGCTGTTGAGCCGGCAACTGTGGTGGTGGAAAAGCCGACGAGTTCTCGTTGAAGTCGCTCATGACTCAAGACTAACGCTGCGTAAATTGCTCGTCTCAGAGACGAATTTCACGGACTAACTTTGCTTAGGCGTTTTGAATCTTGATTTCGATGTCAACGCCAGCAGGCAACTCTAAACGCTGAAGGCTGTCAATTGTCTTGGCGTTTGGATCAACGATGTCGATCAAGCGCTTGTGGATTCGCATCTCAAAGTGCTCTCGCGAGTCTTTGTCAACGTGTGGTCCACGAATAACCGTGAAACGATGCTTGTCCGTTGGCAATGGAATCGGTCCACGCACCGTCGCACTCGTTCGAGTCACAGTCTCAACGATCTTCTTTGCAGAGTCGTCGATGTTCTGGTGATCAAACGCCTTGAGACGGATACGGATGCTTTGTGCCATCAGCGTGAACCGGTTCTTGACGATCTACTTGAGGATCTTAATTACGCGACCGGCGCCGACTGTGCGGCCACCTTCACGAATCGCGAAGCGAAGACCTTCGTCCATGGCAATTGCTTTGCCAAGTTCAACTGTCATTACAACGTTGTCGCCAGGCATAACCATTTCTGTTCCCTTAGGAAGTTCAACGGTGCCAGTTACGTCAGTTGTTCTAAAGAAGAACTGTGGTCGGTAGTTGTTGAAGAAAGGCTTATGGCGTCCGCCCTCTTCCTTCTTCAATACGTAAACCTGACCTTCGAAGTTTGTATGCGGGGTGATTGACCCTGGAGCACACAACACTTGGCCACGCTCAACTTCTTCTTTTTTAGTACCACGAAGAAGCGCACCAATGTTGTCGCCTGCTTGACCTTCGTCGAGCAACTTACGGAACATTTCTACTCCGGTGCAAACAGTCTTTTGGGTGTCACGAAGACCAACGATTTCGATTTCGTCGCCTGTGTGTACTTTGCCCTGCTCAACTTTGCCGGTGACAACAGTGCCACGACCAGTGATCGTGAATACGTCTTCAATCGGCATGAGGAATGGCTTATCAAGTTCACGCTTTGGCTCTGGAATCGACTTGTCACATGCAGCCATGAGCTCCATGATCTTTTCTTGCCAAGCAGCATCGCCTTCAAGCGCTTTGAGCGCCGACACGCGAACTACTGGGCAGTTCTTTCCGTCGAACTCGTATGAAGTGAGCAAGTCACGAACTTCTTCTTCAACAAGTTGCAACATTTCTTCGTCCTCAACTGAGTCTGACTTGTTGAGCGCAACGACGATGTATGGCACACCGACTTGCTTTGCGAGCAACACGTGCTCACGAGTTTGTGGCATTGGACCGTCAGTTGCAGCAACTACCAAGATTGCACCGTCTACCTGAGCAGCACCAGTGATCATGTTCTTGATGTAGTCAGCGTGACCTGGCATGTCAACGTGTGCATAGTGACGATTCTCTGTGTTGTACTCAATGTGAGCGATCGAGATCGTAATACCGCGAGCTTTTTCTTCTGGAGCCTTGTCGATTTGATCGAAAGGTGTGTACTCAGCAAGACCCTTGCTGGCAAGCGTCTTTGAAATCGCCGCTGTAAGAGTTGTCTTACCGTGGTCAATGTGGCCCATCGTTCCAATGTTGACGTGTGGCTTGTTGCGCTCAAATTTCGCTTTGCTCATTGTTCTTCTCTCCTGTTATCGCTGGTTACTGTTAAAACTCTGGCTTACTCGGCTATTCGCCGCGCACGCGCTTAATAATTTCGATTGATATTGCTTCGGGCACTTGCTGATACGAATGAAACTGCATCGTGTAAGTCGCACGCCCTTGAGTGCGAGAACGCAGGTCTGTACTGTATCCGAACATTTCGGAAAGCGGAACCTGCGACTTGACGATTTGTGCGTTTCCGTTAGCTTCCATGCCTTCGATGCGGCCTCGGCGGCTTGAAAGGTCGCCAATTACGTCGCCCATGTAGTCCTCTGGGGTCACAACTTCAACAGCCATAATCGGCTCTAAAAGGACCGGTCGAGCCAACTGTGCAGCCTTTCGGAACACCATTTGACCAGCGATCTTGAACGCCATTTCGCTCGAGTCCACATCGTGGTATTGACCGTCAACCAAAGAAACTTTTACGTCCACTGTTGGGTAACCCGCGAGCACACCAGCGTCAAGCGCCGACTGAATACCTTGGTTCACTGGCTGAATGTATTCGCGCGGAATACGGCCGCCGGTGATTTCATCTTCGAACTGATAACCGCCACCAGGACCACTCGGTTCAATGGTGACTTTTACAACTGCGAATTGACCCGAACCACCAGTTTGTTTGATGTGTCGGTATTCGATGTTTTCAATCTTCCTGGTTACAGTCTCGCGATAAGCAACTTGTGGCTTACCAACTGTTGCATCAACTGCGAACTCGCGTTGCATGCGGTCGACAAGAATTTCAAGATGCAACTCGCCCATTCCTGAAATTACAGTTTGACCTGTTTCTTCGTCGGTTCGAACTCTGAATGTTGGGTCTTCGTCAGACAATGACTTCAACGCTTTACCAAGTTTGTCTTGGTCATTCTTTGTTTTCGGCTCAATGGCAACGTGGATAACTGGTTCTGGGAAAATCATGCGTTCGAGGACGATTGGATTTCCACGATCGCAAAGAGTGTCACCGGTGGTTACGTCTTTGAAGCCAAGGCCAGCGACGATGTCGCCTGCCATTGCGAATTCAATGTCTTCACGTTGGTTCGCATGCATCAACAACAAACGGCCGACGCGCTCACGCTTTTCTTTTACTGAGTTGAAAACTTCATCACCTTTGGTGATCGTGCCCGAATAAACGCGGAAGTATGTCAAGCGGCCAAACGGGTCAGCAACAATCTTGAACGCAAGTGCTGCGAAAGGTGCTTTCTCGTCGGCTTCGCGTGTCAAGTTTTCGTCACCGTTTGTGCTGGTACCAATTGCTGGCGGAATGTCCAAAGGACACGGCATGTAGTCAACAACTGCGTCCAACATCTGCTGTACGCCTTTATTTTTGAAAGCTGAGCCGCAAAGAATTGGCACGAAACTGAAAGCCAAAGTGCCCTTGCGAATGCCCATGCGAAGATCTTCTTCGCTGAGATTGTCGTTGAGCAAGAACTTCTCCATCAATTGTTCGTCCTCTGACGCAACAAGGTCTAACAACTCGGCGCGATACTGCTTGGCCTTGTCGAGGTACTCGGCCGGAATTTCTTCTTCGTGATATTCAGAATCTTTCTCGTCGCCGTCCCAAACAATTGACTTCATTTTGACGATGTCAATCAAGCCCTTGAAGTTGGCTTCCCCGCCATATGGCAATTGCAAAACAGCAGGCACCGCTGAGAGGCGGTCTTTGATCATGTCGAGTGTGCGATAGAAGTTTGCGCCTGTGCGGTCCATTTTGTTGATAAAGCACATACGCGGAACCTTGTATTTGTTGGCCTGACGCCACACGGTTTCGGTTTGTGGCTCAACACCAGCAACCGAGTCGAACACCGCGACGGCACCGTCAAGAACACGCAGTGATCGTTCTACTTCAATTGTGAAGTCAACGTGACCTGGGGTGTCAATGATGTTGATGCGATGGCCACGCCAAACTGCAGTTGTTGCAGCCGAAGTAATTGTGATGCCGCGCTCTTGCTCTTGCACCATGAAGTCCATGACGGCTGCACCTTCGTGCACTTCGCCGATCTTGTATGTCTTGCCGGTGTAGTAAAGAACTCGCTCGGTAGTAGTTGTCTTGCCGGCGTCAATGTGCGCCATGATGCCGATATTTCGGTACTTTTCAAGTGGATACTCGCGTGATGGCATGGGGGTGTACCTATTAATTCGTTCTGCTGATTACCAGCGGTAGTGAGCGAACGCTTTGTTCGACTCGGCCATCTTCTGCATGTCTTCGCGCTTTTTCATCGATGCGCCAAGACCATTTGAAGCGTCCATCAATTCACTTGCAAGACACTCGGCCATTGTCTTCTCACGGCGACTGCGTGCGTTTTCAACGATCCAACGAATTGCCAATGTTGTCGCACGACGTGGTCGCACTTCAACCGGAACTTGATATGTTGCGCCACCAACACGACGACTGCGAACTTCTAGCGGTGGCTTCACATTGTCGACTGCGCGCTTAACTGCAGTAAGCGGCTCGGCGCCCATTTTTGCTTCCATGACTTTCATTGCGTCATAAACAATTGATTCAGCGATGCTCTTTTTGCCGTGCAACATCACTTTGTTGACGATTTGAGTTACGAGCGCTGAGCGATAAACCGGATCTGCTGCGAATTCGCGACGCGCGACTGGACCTTTACGTGGCATGAATCAATCCTTTATTTCTTCTTCGCGCCGTAGCTACTGCGCGATTGCTTACGATCTTTTACGCCAGCAGCATCAAGTGCGCCGCGAATAACTTTGTAACGAACACCTGGCAAGTCACGAACACGACCACCGCGCACAAGCACGATCGAGTGCTCTTGCAAGTTGTGGCCCTCGCCCGGAATATAGGCAGTAATTTCAACACCACTTGTTAAACGAACTCGGGCAACTTTGCGCAACGCTGAGTTTGGCTTCTTTGGAGTAGTCGTGAAAACGCGGGTGCATACACCACGACGTTGAGGAGAACCCTTGAGCGCAGGCGTCTTAGTCTTTGAAGACTTCGAGCTTCGACCCTGACGGATCAACTGTTGAATTGTGGGCACGCAAACGACCTTTTCTGAAATTGCTTTAATGAAAACTGACTATTCAAAACCACCCCAAACGGGACAGTGAATACTACGGTTCAACGCCTCGTCTCGGCAACCTGCCAAGACTCGGCTATTGACCGTCTATTGAGCAATCTCGCTATCTGAACCGCCGTCTAATTCGGCTGAAAGGCCTGAATCAGCGACGTCTTGGACAGACTCGGTTTCAACTGTCTGCGCTACAACTTCATCTGACTCGGCAACAATCTCGTCAGCCTGCTCATCGGCAACATAGTTACCTTGCAGGCCAGCCAAGTATGCCGCTGGGTCAGCTTCGTCGTCGCTTGAGTAATAAGGCATCGGCACGTAATCTGGCGCGCTGACATCAAACAAGTTGTAACGATCCATTCCGGTACCGGCTGGGATCAACTTACCGATGATGATGTTTTCTTTCAGACCAACCAGGTGATCTGACTTGCCATCAATTGCGGCTTCAGTCAGTACTCGAGTTGTTTCTTGGAAAGACGCTGCCGACAACCAAGACTCAGTTGCCAACGAAGCCTTCGTGATACCCATCAACTCTGGACGACCTTCGGCTGGCTTCTTGCCTGCTTCAACAATTGCACGGTTGACATCACGGAAATCTTTCGAGTCCGCACGATGACCTGGCAAGAAGTGAGTGTCGCCTGGCTCTTGAACGCTGACGCGTCGAGTCATTTGACGAACAATCAACTCGATGTGCTTGTCGTGAATCGCTACACCTTGGTCGCGATAAACCCTTTGCACTTCTTCGACGAGATACTGCTGTGTCTCACGAATACCTTTGATCTGCATCAGTTCTTTTGGATCCAATGGGCCGTCAGTGACACGGTCGCCCGCTTCAACATTTTGTCCATCTTTTACAAGTGGACGACTGCCGGTTGGCAAAATGATTTCGAGCTCTGCGCCTTGATCATCGATGAACTTGATTGGAATGCCCTTGCCCTCGTCTTCGAGAATTCGGACAACTCCATTTACTGGAACAAGTCGAGCAGAACCTTTTGGATTGCGTGCTTCGAAGAGTTCAACTACTCGTGGCAAACCACCAGCAATGTCTTTTCCTGCAACACCACCTGTGTGGAAGGTACGCATGGTCAACTGAGTACCAGGCTCACCGATTGATTGTGCAGCAATTACACCTACTGCTTCACCAAGTTCGATGTCTTTGCCGGTTGCCAATGAACGTCCGTAGCACTTTGCGCAGACGCCAACTTCGGCGTCGCAAGTTACAACTGAACGAACACGAACTCGTGTCACCTTCGAATCGTTTCGCAAAGTCGCCATCTCTTCGTCGCCAACGATTGTGTTGCGTGGCATAACTGAGCCGTCTGAAAGTTCAATGTCGTTGAGCAACGCGCGACCGAACAGCTTCGTCTCTAGGTAGGCACGAGTGTTGGCAGTATCTGCCCCAACGTTTTCTACCCAAACACCAAGTGTCGTACCGCAATCGTCTTCACGAACGATCAACTCTTGAGCAACGTCATGCAAACGGCGGGTCAAATAACCCGAGTCGGCAGTACGCAAAGCAGTGTCTACAAGGCCTTTTCGAGCACCTGGAGTTGCGATGAAGTATTCAAGAGTTTGCAAACCTTCACGGAAGTTGCTCTTGATCGGACGAGGAATCATGTCACCACGAGGGTTGGCTACGAGACCACGCATACCTGCAATCTGACGCATCTGGGTCATGTTTCCACGAGCACCAGAGTTGATCATCATGTCGACTGGATTGAAGCGCAATTCTTTGAACTCTTTTTCCATGGCTTGCTGAACATCTGAAGTTGCAGCAGTCCAAATTCGCACTTCTTGGCTACGACGCTCACCATCGGTGATGATTCCGCGACGGAACTGGTTCTCGACTTTTTCTGCTTGCTTTTCGTAGTCGTCGAGAATGCCACGCTTGGCAACCGGCGTCTTTACGTCATCAACAGAAACTGTCAAACCTGATTGCGACGCGTAGCGATAGCAAAGGTTCTTAATCGCATCGAGCGACGAAGCAATTACAGCCTTTGGATAGTTGTCGCTGAGTCGTTCTACAATCACACCGAATTCTTTTTTCTTTACCGGTGCTGTGATGTGACCAAACTGCTTCGAGAAGTCTGCAGGCAACACTTCTTCGAACAACATGCGACCTGCAGTTGTTTCGAAATATGTTGAACTACCGTCTTCGGCTTTTTCAAGCACCTTGATCTTGGCGTGAAGTTTGAGGCCACCTTCGTCAAGAGCACGAGTGATCTCCCACATCGACTTGAAGACGCGACCCTCGCCGGTCAAACCAGCATCATCACGTGTCAAATAAAAGCCACCGATTACAAGGTCTTGTTGTGGAGTAACAATTGGTCGACCAGAAGCTGGTGACAAAATGTTGTTCGCCGAAAGCATCAAAACTCGTGCTTCTGCTTGCGCTTCAACTGAGAGCGGCAAGTGAACTGCCATTTGGTCACCGTCGAAGTCGGCGTTGAATGCGGTGCAAACAAGTGGGTGCAAGTGAATTGCTTTGCCCTCTACGAGCACTGGCTCGAACGCTTGAATTCCGAGGCGGTGAAGAGTCGGTGCGCGGTTAAGCAACACCGGATGTTCTTTGATCACTTCTTCAAGCACGTCCCAAACTTGCGGACGACGACGCTCAACCATGCGCTTAGCGGACTTGATGTTCTGTGCAAGTTGCTGATCAGCAAGACGCTTCATTACGAATGGTTTGAACAATTCGAGTGCCATCAGTTTTGGCAGACCGCACTGCTGCAAACGCAGTGTCGGACCAGCCACGATTACTGAACGACCCGAGTAGTCAACGCGCTTGCCCAACAAGTTCTGACGGAATCGACCTTGCTTGCCCTTCAAGCCATCTGAAAGTGACTTGAGTGGACGGTTACCCGGACCACTTACAGGACGACCACGACGACCGTTGTCGAACAACGCGTCGGCTGCTTCTTGCAACATTCGCTTTTCGTTGTTGACGATGATCTCTGGCGCACCCAATTCGAGCAGACGGCTCAAACGGTTGTTGCGGTTGATCACACGGCGATAAAGGTCGTTCAAGTCTGAAGTTGCAAAGCGACCACCGTCAAGTTGCACCATCGGGCGCAACTCTGGCGGAATCACTGGAATCACATCAAGGATCATCGCTTTTGGATTGTTGACCAATCGCGCATCGCTGTCGCGACGGTTGAACGAAGCAACAATCTTCAAACGCTTAATCGCCTTTTGCTTGCGCTGTGTCGAGAGCGGCTTGCCATTCAAACCGTTCATGATTGCGTCGCGCAAAATTACTTCTTCGGAATCAAAGTCGATTGTGTCGATCAAAACCTTGATCGCTTCTGCACCGGTGCCACCAGTGAAATAATCTTCGTAGCGATCTTTGATTTCACGCCAAAGTTCTTCGTCGTCAATGATCATTCGCGGATGAAGCTTTTGGAAGGTTTCAAACGCACGCTCGAGACGGTCGAGATCTTTCGTGTGTCGATCACCGATCATCTGAATGTCTTTGTCAATCAATTTCTGACGCGCACGGATGTCGCTCTCTTTTGCGCCATCTTTTTCGAGCTGCTTAAGTTCTGCCTCAGCGTCTTTCTGACGCAACTTGATCTCTTTTTCACGTTGCTTGACCATCAATTCACGGTCTTCGAGATACTCTTTTTCGAGATCTGGCATTTCTTCGTGGCGCTTGTCAACATTGACTTCGCTTACCAACCACGCAGCAAAGTAAATAACTTTTTCAAGTTGTTTTGCTTTGATTTCTTCGCGCGACTCTAAACCACCGAGCAAATATGCCAACCAACTACGCGTACCGCGGAGATACCAAATGTGCACTACCGGTGCAGCAAGTTCGATGTGGCCCATGCGCTCACGACGAACCTTTGAACGTGTTACTTCAACGCCGCACTTTTCGCAGATGATGCCCTTGAAACGAACGCGCTTGTACTTGCCGCAATAGCATTCCCAGTCGCGGGTTGGTCCGAAGATTTTTTCGCAGAACAGACCGTCGCGCTCAGGTCGCAGTGTTCGGTAGTTAATGGTCTCTGGCTTTTTAACTTCGCCACGTGACCAGTTGCGGATGTCATCGGCAGTTGCCAAACCGATGCGCAATTGCTGGAAGCTGTTGATGTCCAACTTGCGCTTGTTGTCGTCGATTACTACATCTGACATGTTGATGCCAACCCTTTCAAAGTGCTGCGATTAATCATTAGAAAGCCTTCTCTCGTCGACGCTCGCGCTCGCGGTCATCTGCATCAGAACCGCGTTCGTTGCGGCTGATATCGATGCCAAGTTCACGCACTGCAGTGAAGACTTCTTCGTCGAGATCTGTGAGCTCAACTTGCTTGCCTTCATGTGAAATAACTTCTACGTCGAGACAAAGTGCTTGCATTTCTTTCATCAACACTTTGAAACTTTCTGGAATACCAGGCTCTGGAATGTTGTCGCCCTTGACGATTGCTTCGTACACGCGGACACGTCCGAGCACGTCATCGCTCTTGATTGTCAAGAGTTCTTGCAAGCAATACGCGGCGCCGTAGGCCTCGAGTGCCCACACTTCCATTTCGCCGAATCGCTGGCCACCGAATTGCGCTTTGCCACCAAGTGGTTGCTGCGTGATCATCGAGTATGGACCAGTTGAACGAGCGTGAATCTTGTCGTCAACCAAGTGGTTGAGCTTCAAGATGTACATGTAGCCAACTGTGATTGGGTTGTCGTATGCCAAGCCTGTGCGACCGTTGCGCAAAACTGTCTTGCCATCGGTGCCGATCATTCGCTTGCCGTCAACTGACTCTGGGTTCAAGTTCTTGAGAATTGACTGAATCGTCGGATGTGAACCGGCTTGATCGTCTTCGTCCCAATGTGCACCGTCGAATACTGGTGTCGAGATGAAAGTTGCCGGCGGTGTGGATGGACGAGTCTTTGACTCTGTTCCGCGAATCGGGTTCGCGCCCACTGCCTTCTGGTTCTTCTCGTCGTACCAACCCCATCTCGCGCAATAGCCGAGGTGGGCTTCGAGTACCTGACCGATGTTCATTCGGCTCGGCACACCAAGTGGATTCAAGATGATGTCAACTGGAGTGCCATCTTCGAGATATGGCATGTCTTCGACAGGCAGAATCTTGGAGATAACACCCTTGTTTCCGTGACGACCAGCCAGCTTGTCGCCGACGCTGATCTTGCGCTTTTGCGCCACGTGAATTTTTACGATTTGGTTTACACCTGGTGGCAACTCATCGCCTGGTTCGTCATCGCCTTCGGCTGCGCGCTTGAGAACTTTGACGTCAATAACTTTGCCACCTTCACCGTGTGGAACTTTAAGTGATGTGTCACGAACTTCTTTTGACTTCTCACCGAAAATTGCACGCAACAAACGCTCTTCAGGTGTCAGTTCGGTTTCTCCCTTTGGAGTCACCTTGCCAACAAGAACGTCGCCAGGTCCTACTTCTGCGCCGACGCGAATGATGCCGCGATCGTCGAGGTCGGCAAGAATTTCTTCCGACAAGTTTGGAATGTCACGGCTGATTTCTTCTGCACCGAGTTTTGTGTCTCGGGCATCAACTTCATATTCGTGAATGTGAATTGAAGTGAGCACGTCTTCTTTGACAAGACGCTCTGACAAAATGATTGCGTCTTCGAAGTTGTAGCCCTCCCATGGCATAAGCGCCACGAGCAAGTTCTTACCTAACGCAAGTTCGCCTTCGTCGGTGCTTGGACCGTCAGCAAGAAGATCGCCCTTCTTGATTTTCTGTCCTTCTTTGACGCGAACAATTTGGTTGATGCAAGTGTCTTGGTTCGAACGCAAGAACTTATACAACTTGTGTTCGTGTTCACGCTTCGGCAAGTTTTCGTATTTAACAACAATCGTCGCACCAGTAATTGACTCGACAACACCGTCATCTTTTGCCAAAACCAGGTCGGCTCCATCGCGTGCAGCACGGGCTTCAACACCGGTACCGATGTATGGGGCTTCGGCACGAATCAACGGCACCGCTTGACGTTGCATGTTTGCACCCATCAACGCACGGTTTGCATCGTCGTGTTCAAGGAACGGAATCAACGCAGTTGCGATTGAAACAATCTGCTTTGGTGAAACGTCGATGAAGTCAACTTCTGCCGGCGTTACGTAACCGATGTCAGTAGTCGCGCCGAAGAAACTTTCAGCTTCAAGCATCTTCTTGAGGTCTTCCAAACTTGCTGCCTGTGGTGATCGACGCACAAGAACGCGCTCATCACGCAAACGACCGTCTGGCAAAATTGGAGTGTTGGCCTGTGCCACGACGTAATTTTCTTCTTCGTCAGCCGCCATGTATTTGATCTCGTTGGTGACGATGCCACCCTTTACGCGACGGTATGGCGTCTCGATGAAACCGAATGGATTCACGCGTGCATATGTTGAAAGTGCACCGATAAGACCAATGTTCGGACCTTCTGGTGTCTCAATTGGACACATACGGCCGTAGTGCGAGAAGTGAACGTCTCGAACTTCGAAACCTGCTCGCTCACGGCTAAGACCACCAGGTCCAAGTGCTGAAAGGCGACGACGATGGGTCAAACCCGACAATGGGTTGACTTGGTCCATGAATTGCGACAATTGCGATGTTCCGAAGAACTCTTTGATCGCAGCCACTACTGGGCGAACGTTGATCAAAGTCTGTGGCGAAATCGCCTCAGAGTCTTGGGTCGTCATGCGCTCGCGAACCACGCGCTCCATTCGTGAAAGACCGATACGAACTTGGTTCTGAATCAACTCGCCTACCGAACGAATTCGACGGTTTGCAAAGTGATCTTGGTCGTCAAGTCGATAGCCCGGCTCTTGCTTTACGAGATGCAACATGTAGCTGATCGTCGCCAAAACTTCGCAACGACTCAAAACATCTTGGTCTTCAGCTGGTAAATCGAGTTTGCCAAGTTCTGGCCCAACTTTGAGGCCGAACATTTCTTGAATCTTCTTCAACTCGCCACCGAGTTTGCGATTCAACTTGTAGCGACCTACGCGTGACAAGTTGTATCGAACACCGAAGAATGCTTGCTCGAAATAAACACGTGCCGCTTCAACGTTCTGTGGTTCGCTTGGTCGGGCGCGCTTGTAAATTTCAAGAAGTGCTTCTTCGCGTGTTGGCGCGATTACTTTTTCACGACGCCACTGATCTTCAAGGAAGTCAAAGTAATTGACAAAGCGATCGATGAACCCTGGAGCGTTCAACTCGTCGTAGCCAAGTGCACGAATGATCGTGAAGATGCCCATGCGACGCTTGCGAGCAACACGAGTTCCTGCAGTTACTTCTTTGCCCGGTTTGTGCTCAACATCGAACTCAAGCCACTCTCCGCGACTTGGATGGATTGTTCCTTTTACAAGTTGGTACTTCGACAAGTTACGCAAACGAAAGCGCTCACCTGGTTCGAAGATTACGCCTGGTGAACGCACCAGCTGGCTAACAACAACACGCTCGGTGCCGTTGATGATGAAAGTTCCCTTGTCGGTCATCTTTGGGAAGTCACCGATAAAGACGGTCTGCTCTTTGATTTCGCCGGTTGGGCGGTTCAAGAACTTTGCCTTCACGAACTTTGGCACCGAATAAGTCATGTCACGATCGCGACACTCGGCCTCAGTGAACTTTGGTTTTGGATTTAAATCAGCATCATCTGGATCGAAAGTGAGTTCAAGCTGCAAGTCATCGCTTACACCTTTAACTGGAGAAATATCTTCAAAGACCTCTCGCAACCCCTCGGTGAGAAACCACTCGAAACTTTCGCGTTGTACGCCAATTAAGTTTGGGATTTCCATTGCATCGGAAAGTGTTGCGAACGAATAGCGTTCGCGTGCATCAGCACGAAGGGCCACGAGTGTACTCCTAGTGTTAGAAATTGGCAAGCAGGAAAATTAAAGTGAAATGCCCACTTGGAAGTTTTTTGGAACTACTTCGAGGGCAATGCACGGCGGTCTACGAGCCTATCGGTGAATAAGTAAAACTCACCAACCCGCAGACCAAAATGCACGGTCGGCGTCCGGAGACCCGGACGCCAAGACCGAGTTATTACGCGAGTTCGACGGTTGCGCCGGCTTCTTCAAGCTTGGCTTTCGCCTTAGCGGCGTCGTCCTTGCTGGCCTTTTCCAAAACTGGCTTTGGTGCACCGTCAACGAGATCTTTGGCTTCTTTGAGGCCAAGAGATGTGAGTTCGCGAACTGCCTTGATAACGGCGATCTTCTGCGCGCCGCCATCTTTCAAGATGACTGTGAACTCGTCCTTTTCAGCGCCTGCGTCGGCAGCTGGTGCTGCTCCGCCTGCTGCGGCAACTGCCACTGGGGCTGCTGCTGTTACGCCGAACTTCTCTTCGAATGCCGAAAGAAGATCTTTGAGCTCAAGAACCGTGAGTTCTGAGATTCCGTCAAGAATCTGATCTTTTGTAAGTGCCATTTCTATTTCTCCTTTTATTTTTTAGTTAATTTTGTTTTTGTTTAGTTTTAGTAAATCTCTAGGCCGCTTCACGCTGTTCAACGAGTGCCTTGAGGGCATACGCGGTCTTGCGTGGCAAGGCGGCGAACATGTTTGCGGTCTTTGTAAGTGGTGCTTGCAACATGCCAGCGAATTGAGCGAGCATGACTTCGCGTGGTGGAAGATCGGCAAGCGCCTTGAGCTCTTTCGCGCTAATTGCTTTGCCGGCTACTACTCCACCCATCAAAACAAGTAGTGGATTTTCTTTGGCGTGGTTGCGCAAAACTTTTGCAACTGCCGAGGCGTCGCCGTTCACGAATGTGATCGCTGCAGGACCCTTCAAAAATTCTTCGAGCTCTGCGTAGCCAGATTCACGGGCAGCAAAACGCGCAAGTGTGTTTTTGTAAACCTTGTATTCGGCACCAAGCGGACGAAGTGCGCGACGCAAAGTAGCCAACGAACCAACTGTCATTCCGCGATATTCAGTAATAATCGCGGCATTCGAAGCAGCGAGTTTCGCGCTCACTTCTTTAACTACTGCAATTTTCTCTGCGGTTGCATTTGCCATAAAACGATGAACTTTCTGATTTGACAATGCTCGGGTGCTCAACGCAGTGCGGAACAACCCAGCGCGAAAATCGCGACTAGATACATTCACCTCGTTTGGCAAACCATTGCTGGCTAATTATCTGAAACGAATCTTTCAGACCAAATTTCTGCGGTGGGCAACCTTCACATTGCTGTGACTGCTGCTTAACTCACTTCTAACGAATATTGACGATATCGGGCATCAAACCCACTTACCAACGTCAAGCCAACCATGACTTGTTGTTGCGCAGGAAACTCGTACCCACATGGGGCCGACCGTTCAAGAATCGATCTTTGTGTTCAGGAAAAAACGTGTCATATATATGCCAATACTTTGCCTGTAATTCAAGGCCCTCTGGAGAGTCGACCCACTGCCCTTTGGAACGTTGCCAACCTTCAAGTGATGCCTCAAGAATCTCTTCAGGTGTATTGCGGACGAAGTCCAATCCCCGATCAATCACCTTGTGATACCAATCTAAATTTCGAATCTCCGCAAACTGCAATGACTCTGAAAGCGTCAGCAGCCTGCCGCTAGATCTCTCAATAAATCTCTGCAATATAAACACGTCAGTCGAATAGAACAAAGTAGAAGCCTGAATAATCAAGGCCTGATTGGTGATCACTCGTAGCTTGCCGCTCATTGCTGCAATGTGGTCAAAGCCCAGGTTTGTTGAAATGCACATCGCACATTCGCTTGCCAGATAGATGTCGGCGGCCTCGGTGCGCATGCCAGTTGAGGCGTAATCAATGATCAATGGCGAGTTCGAAGTGAACGGGCGCTCGACCTTTGCGCCCATGCGAACTATTTGCACATTCATTGATGCAAACTTCTCAGCAACTTGCAAGTAATCGTTTATGTCTTGATTTCGATAAATCTCTTTGTCGGTTCGCACCTGCGTATTCGCCTGAACGATGTCGCTTTTATAAGCACCGTCTCGAACCATGAGTGCAATAAATTCTTTTTGCGGATCAATCCCTATTTTTTTAACGTACTCAGAACTTGAGTCGCGATCTTTTTGTGGCAGTTTAAGTTTTTTGCCCACACCCTCAAGCAACGTGATTCGGATCTCAGATTCAATTTGATGATGCTGAGCGCCTGGCAACTTTTCTGAAATCGCGGCAACAAGTTCAATAAAACGTGACCTGTGGACTTTGATTTGTGACTTGACAAAATTCAGCATGTAGTCGTTGCTGACTTTCACCGAGTCTTTTAAATACCAAAAATCGAGCTGTCGCTTTTTCTGCTGAGTTTCTTTAATCCGCAAATAATGCTGCGAGACGACCGTTAACGGACCAATCTCGTCAGCGGGCAAATTTCTAAAACGAATAGTGACAATTGGTCGCAGAACGCGCAACAAGATTGCAGTGACTAGTGCTGGAACAACCAGCAACAGATCTTGCAAAGTAAGTTTTTTTAATCGGCGCATCGCTATGCCGATTATCTCACGAAATAGATTTTCGGTTTGACGAATTTCTACTCGCCAGCAACCAATGCTGGATCAATCTTGACGCCCGGCCCCATTGTCGAGGACACAGAAATCTTTTTGATGTATCGGCCTTTGGCTGCGGCTGGACGTGTGCGGTTGAGTTCTTCAAGCACAGCGGCAACGTTGAGCGTCAAAGCCGAAGCTTCGAAACTTACTTTGCCAACAGGAATATGCACATTGCCGTAGCGATCGGTGCGATATTCAACTTTGCCGCCTTTGAACTCGGCGACTGCGCGGGCAACATCTGTTGTAACGGTGCCAGTTTTTGGGTTTGGCATCAGACCACGAGGTCCGAGCGCGCGGCCCAATTTACCGACGAGCGGCATCATGTCTGGAGTTGCGATCGCAATGTCGAAATCCATTTTGCCTTTTTCAATTTCAGCTGCGAGGTCGTCGCTGCCCACAATGTCGGCACCAGCATCACGAGCTTGCTTGGCAGCGTCACCCGCTGCGAAAACAGCAATGCGAACTGACTTACCCGTGCCTGACGGCATCGATACTGTTCCGCGAACGCTCTGCTCTGTTTTGCGTGGATCAAGACCCAAGCGCACTGCTAGTTCAACGGTCTCGTCAAACTTTGCCTTGGCCAAAGACTTAACTTTTGCTACCGCATCGGCTGGCGTATGCAGTGTTTCACGGTCGTAAGTCGCAATCGCATTGCGATAGTTCTTGCCGTGATTCTTGTCTGGATTCGTTTTATTCTGTGGCATAAAGCCTCCCTCGTTGTTAACCCGTCCGGATGAGGTTCTTCCGAATCAGGGTTGGTTTTTGTTTATTACGTTTTTAAATCAGTGATTAAATCAGCCGACCACGGTCAGGCCCATTGAACGGGCAGTACCACGGACTTGTTGTTTGGCAGCTTCAAGATCGTTGGCATTTAAGTCAGGCATCTTGATTTTGGCTACTTCTTCAACATCTTTTTCTGTTACCGAACCAGCAACTTCTTTGCCTGGGTTCTTTGCAGCCTTCTCAAGACCGGCCTTTTGACGCAACAAAACAGGCGTTGGTGGAGTCTTAAGGATGAATGAGAACGAGCGATCTTCGAAGATCGTAATTTCAACCGGTACAACTGTGCCGCTCTGCGACTCAGTTGCAGCGTTGTACTGCTTTACGAACTCCATGATCTGAATACCGTGAGGTCCGAGCGCTGTACCAACTGGTGGTGCAGGTGTCGCCTTGCCCGCAGGAATCTGAATCTTGACTACTGCTTTTACTTCTTTTTTTGCCATGATGAATTTCTTTCTTTGAAGTTTGTAATTAGAGCTTGGCTACTTGACTGAAATCCATTTCGACGAGGGTTTCTCGACCGAAGATGTTGACAAGTACTTTAAGTTTCATATGGTCGGCATTAATTTCTGCAACTTGACCTGAGAAGTCTGCGAATGGACCTTCTTTAACGCGAACACCTTCGCCAACTTCGTAATCAAGTTTCGGTGCCTTGCGCTTTGGTGCTTCTTTGCCGTCACCCTTGGCTGACAAGAACGTCGCAACTTCTTTGCGTGAAAGCGGAGCCGGAGTTTTGCCTTTTTGGCTCTGACCTACGAAACCAGTAATGCCCGGTGTGTTGCGAATGCAAAACCAAGTTTCATCGTCCATTTCGCAACGCACAAGCAAATATCCAGGGAAAACTTTCTTCTGAACTGTCTGCTTGCGACCTTGCTTGAACTCAACGACGTCTTCCATCGGAATGACTACTTCGTAAATTCGATCAGCCAAGTTGTAAGAAGCGATACGTGCTTTAAGGTTTGCGTCTACTTTTTTCTCGTAGCCAGACTGTGAATGCACGACATACCATTTGCCTGGACGCAACCATGGGCGATCGACTTCAGCGTCGTCGCCATCACCGTCTTCGGTGAGATCAAAAGTCGCATCAACAACAGCCGACTCTGAAGCCGGTGCGTCTTGCTCAAGTTGAGTTGTGGTGGTGTCGTCAGTCATTTAATCGGTACCTAATCTTTATAAAGCCAGCCTGAAAGTATGCCAAATGCAGCGTCCAATCCCCCCACGAATGCGGTGACAATTACGACGGTGACCAGCACGATTATCGAATATCGGCGAATTTCGGGCCATTTCGGCCAGGCAACCTTGCGCATTTCATCGCGAACTTCACGGATGTACTGAAATGGACCGACGCGTTCTTTGGCAACTTGGGTAGCAACCGTCGGACGAGCCTGGCGAATTGGCGCGCCTTGGTCGTTGACTTCGCCCATTTTTTGCATGGCGCGCTTCTGTTGACGGTTGAGATCCATTGACATATCGGCTTTTCAGCCTATCGGTCATCACTCAAACTTGGCTAATGGTCCATTCCACGTTGAATTAAAACGACTGATGGTCTTCAAAAACGAGGCGACGAGGTCTGGACTTCCTTGCTCGTGGATCATCTTCATTGCCTCAGAATAAACCTTTTCGTCTTTTTCTAAGGCAGTCCAGCGGTAATTTTGGCCCATTTTGGGACCGTCAGCAATATTTTTTCTCGGAATCGCGTTTTGACGCATTATTTTTTTCATACCCTTTGCTCTTGGCCTGCCAAGAAACTCGCTAAGCGCCAACAACTCGGTGTCTGGATCAAGAACCAACTTTTCAAACTCAACAACATGGAATTTAGAGTTGTCTTGCAATTTTGATGCATGAACGTCAATAACCCAATTGCACAAAAAATTTACACTTAATAATGCTTGATCAAATGTCTTTGCTTTTGCAAACTGCTCTGCCCAAGAACTTGCAAACCACGGAACTTTGTAACCGTCACAATCAACGGTCAAATTAATTTCTCGAACCCGCCGCCAACGTGATGGTTCGAGAAACCGAGACCAATGTGTAACAAGATGTAATGGGTGACGAACAACTTCAACAAATTTTAGGCGCTGACCGAACGCTTCAACGATCGGCTCAGACACTGGGTATATGCAATGCGTTGTTATGTTATTGGCGATATTTTTTTCGTCAATCGTTTTTGCTATCGCCTCCCCATCTTTGCTAAAGAGACGTGAAAGAAACTTGAAAGGTGTCGGATGAAATCGAGGACCGGTCTCATCTCGCCAGCGTAGGTTCACCTCTCGCCCGATCAAGTTGTAGTACTGATTGCGTCCTGCAATAAGCTGAAGAAGCGTTACCGTCGCATTACGGTTCATTGCCCCCAAATAAGACGTCGCACACAGATAGTCGTAATCTGGGTTGTATTTGAAGTGCTCAACACGATCAAAACCACCCACAAGAGTGCTGACAAGTTGCTTGCCTGAGCCCCAAAGACCGTCAACAACAATTACATCATTGCTGAAATCATCAAATTTCTTTAACGGCCATTGACTCAACGAACTACCTCTCTCGACTCTCCACTAAAACGGTACTCAAAAGTACTTCAGTGATTTTGCCTTTGCAGGGCAGGAGGGATTTGAACCCCCGACCATCGGTTTTGGAGACCGGCGC